>Ga0031671_1017756_pt1 | contig 35888 bp, 36 predicted proteins | sample DeeseametaMP1603_FD_61749 | JGI IMG/M metagenome (GOLD analysis project Ga0031671, IMG submission 61749) | Metatranscriptome of deep ocean microbial communities from Pacific Ocean - MP1603 (Metagenome Metatranscriptome) | ecosystem: Environmental > Aquatic > Marine > Oceanic | place: South...
CTTAAATATTGCGAGGGTGGCTTCCTGGAGCGTTCCATCAGCACCGTGCAATTAGTGCTTAGCAAGCCGCGTTACGTGGATGAGCTTACCCGCTAATCGGGTAAGCTTACATTGATGACCTGTTTACTGGCCTTGCTCTAGTACTGAGATAGGTTTCGAGCGAATCGGCTCACCCTGATTAATGTTAATCTCTACCCGGCGGTTGCTGGCCAATTCTTCCGGAGTTTGCGGATCCTCAATCAGGGGCTCGTTAGACGCCTTGCCCACCACCGACATTCGCGCTTCATCAAAGCCCGGTGCAGAACGTAGCGCTTCGGCAACGGCAACCGCACGTTGCGCAGATAAGTCCCAGTTAGAGCTGTACAGTTCATTGGAAATCTGTTGCTTATCGCTATGCCCAGACACTTCTATCTGACCCGGCATATCCGCCAGGATCTCACCAATCTGGCGAATAACCGGGCAAAATTGTGGTTGTAAAAATGCCGAACCGGCTGAGAACGAGCCATTTTCACGGATGCGTATGGTGATCTGCTGGCCAAGGGATTCCATTTCAATCGAACCATCAAGAATTTGTTTTTGTAGTTGCTGGGCAACTTTTTTCATCATCTCAGCCACCTGCTCCTGATTAGCTGCCTGCTGGGTAGAGGCTGACTGATCGGTTGAGGTTTGTTGAGATTGCCCGCCGCGCTGAGTACCACGCTGCTTCTGACGGCCCCCGGCTGAGTCTTCATCGCCGGCCTGAAACTCCAGCATCTGCTGGGTCATGTCAATGGTTTGCTGCTGAATGGTGTCAATCGGTGTCGGGTCCGGACGGCCCGGACGAAACTCCATGGCAATTACACTGGTGCCTTTTGGGATGTCTTTCACTTCAATTTTGTTTTGCACACCAAAAGCAAACTTCATGGAGCCGGCTATCTGCTTAAATTTAAGCACGTCCATTTCGGAGAATGCCAGCAGCAAAACAAAGAAGCACATCAGCAGCGACATCAGGTCCGCAAAGGTCCCCATCCACGCGGGGAGACCTTCGGGGGGGCATTTGGGGCACTCTTCTTCCTGCGCCATAATCTTTACTCTTCTTCCGCCGCACCACGTTTACTGGCGGCGAGATAGTTTTTCAGGATCCCTTCAATGACCCGCGGGTTCTGACCATCGGCGATGCCGACAATCCCGTCGAGAATCAATGACTGGTTGAGCTTCTCTTCATTCAGGCGGTTGCTGAGCTTAGCGGCAATTGGCAGACAGATAACGTTAGCCAGAAAGGCTCCGTACAATGTGGTTAACAAGGCCACCGCCATAGCAGGGCCGATAGCTTTGGGGTCATCCATGTTTGACAGCATGGCCACCAGACCAATGAGCGTACCAATCATCCCCATGGCCGGCGCGACATCACCAAGGCCTTTAAAGATAGAAACACCAAACTCGTGGCGTTCGGTGGTCATGGAAATGTCTTTTGCCAGAGTTTCGCGCACCACGTCAATATCATGACCATCCACCAGCATATCCACCCCTTTTTGCATAAAAGGGTTAGCAATTTCAGCTTCTTCCAGCGCCAGAAAGCCCCCTTTGCGGGCTGCATCTGCCATCTCTACTACTTTTTCGATGAGATCTTCAGGCGTGTCGATTTTAAACATAAACGCCTTGCCGGCGATTTTACCTGCACCAAAAAACTGGCCAAGCGTGAACTGCGACATAACAACGAAAAGACTACCGCAAAATACGATCAGTACCGAGGGAACGTCGACAAACATGCTGAGATCCCCACCGAGGATCATGGCCATTACAATAAAGCCAATGCCGCCTAACATTCCAACCAGGGTTGCTAAATCCACTTGTTTCCCTCACTTCATCACTTATTCAGGGCGAAACTGAACACTTGGTGTTAAATATAGCTGCGAATTTTTCACAATGCAGTGCTGAGTCTGACAAAGTCATTCACACCAGCGAAGTTGTTATAGCATTGAGCCGACTAAGAATACTTACCGTCACCAGACATCCTAGCACTCAATACACTGTAGTCATTCTATCGGCAGTTATTTTTTTTTCTACACTGATATCGTTATAGATTTTATAACCGGTTATCACAAAAGCACTGCCCGGCACTGCCAGACAGCGCAAAACCTCGCAGACAGCGGCTAAACTATTTGACCCTCGCGCGGGCCTCGGTTAATGTGCCATCACTACGCAAAATGAGACCAGAAGAGGGATCCGTGAGCGATAAAGCCACTGCAGCCAGTCCGTCATTTGAACAAACCATCAGCGAACTGGAAACTATCGTCAATGAAATGGAACAGGGCGATTTGCCACTCCATGAAGCACTGAAAAAATTTGAACGCGGTATCGAGTTATCCCGCCTGAGCCAGAAGGCCCTGGTAGAAGCTGAGCAAAAAGTCAGAATACTCACCGAACAAAACGGCGAAGCCGCATTACAGGACTTCGCGGCAGACAACGAGGACTAACATGCAACTTGCTTCATTGCACCAGCACATCAAGCAACGCCTTGATGCCAGCCTGCAAGACTTCATCAACGATCTGCCCGATGCCGCACCGCGCCTCAAAGAATCCATGCTCTACGCCTTAACCAACGGTGGCAAACGGATGCGTCCGTTACTGGTTCACCTGGTAGGTAATATGCTCGACATTCCGGATAACGACCAACGGGCTATCAGTATGGCTATTGAGTGTATTCATGCCTACTCCCTGGTTCACGACGATTTGCCGGCAATGGATGATGACGACCTGCGCCGGGGCAATCCAACCTGCCATATTGCGTTTGACGAAGCAACAGCTATTCTCGCCGGTGATGCTCTGCAAACCCAGGCGTTCAGTATTGTTGCCGAACATCCTATGAGCGCCTTTGCCAACCATCGCCGCGCGCAACTGGTTGCGGTGCTGGCTCGCGCTGCCGGTTATTCTGGTATGTGTGGCGGCCAGGCCATTGATTTAGCCGCCACGGGTAAACAAATCACACTGGCCGAACTTCAACATTTGCATCAGCTAAAGACGGGCGCACTACTTACGGCCTGTGTAGAAATGGTATGCCTGGTAACCGAACAGCTCGATAGTAACCATCAACAATTGCTGTGCCGTTTTGCTAACCGTATCGGCCTGGCATTTCAGGTTCAGGATGACATTCTGGACGTCACGGCCAGTACCGAAACGCTTGGTAAGCCGAAAGGCTCAGATGAAGCCCGGGGCAAAAATACCTTTCCTTCTCTGCTGGGATTAGACGGTGCGCGTCAGGAGTTGGCAAAATTACATCAAGAGGCGCTTCAAGCCTTGGACGGTTTGCCCTACAATACCGATTACTTAGTTGCATTTACCGATTTAATGGTGAGTCGCAGTCATTAACGACCGCGACATCCCGCATAACGTATCAGAATAATAAATAATGACTCTAGATTTAGCGCACTATCCTACTCTTGCTCTGGCCCGGACTCCCGAAGCTTTACGCAAGCTTCCCCAGGACAAACTGCGGACTCTGGCCGACGAACTTCGCCAGTACCTGCTTACTTGTGTCAGTCAGAGCAGTGGTCATTTTGCCTCCGGTCTTGGCACCGTTGAACTTACCGTGGCGCTGCATTACATCTATAACACGCCCTTCGACAGGCTAATCTGGGATGTGGGTCATCAGGCCTACCCGCATAAAATTCTTACCGGCCGTGCCGAACAAATGTCGACCATCCGTAAAAAAGACGGATTACACCCTTTCCCATGGCCACCGGAAAGCGAGTTCGACACCTTCGCAGTGGGTCATTCGTCCACCTCGATCAGTGCCGCACTGGGCATGGCCATCGCCGCCGACAAAGAACAACAGGGCCGCAAGGTAGTCGCCGTTATCGGTGACGGTGCAATGACTGCCGGGATGGCCTTTGAAGCTATGAACCACGCCGGCGATATCAGCAAAGATTTAGTGGTGGTTCTGAACGATAATGAAATGTCGATTTCTGAGAACGTCGGCGCATTAAACAGCCACCTGGCCCGCCTGTTAACCGGCAACCTGTTTAACAGTATTCGCGACGGGGGCAAAAAACTACTGAGTAATGTGCCCCCCATCAAAGAATTTGCCAGCCGCGCCGAAGAGCATATTAAAGGCATGGTAGTACCGGGCACCATTTTTGAAGAGCTGGGCTTTAATTACATTGGACCCATTGATGGCCATGACATCAACGGTGTGGTCGACACTTTGCGTAATATGCGTAAATTTAAGGGCCCACAACTGCTGCATGTGGTTACCCGCAAAGGTAAAGGTTACCCCGAAGCTGAAAAGGACCCGATTAAATTCCATGCCGTGCCAAAATTTAATCCGGCCGATCAGACCCTGCCAAAAGCCAAAGCTTCCAAGCCCACTTTTTCGGCTATCTTTGGTAATTGGTTGTGCGATATGGCTAAACAGGATCCCAAGCTGATGGCGATTACGCCGGCGATGCGTGAGGGCTCAGGCATGGTTGCCTTTTCCCAACAATTCCCCGAACAGTATTTTGATGTGGCGATTGCCGAACAGCATGCAGTCACCCTGGGTGCTGGCATGGCCAAAGACGGAATGAACGCGGTAGTAGCTATTTACTCAACCTTCTTACAGCGCGCTTATGACCAGCTGATTCACGACGTTGCCTTACAGAATCTGCCGGTATTATTTGCCATCGACCGTGCGGGTATTGTTGGCGCGGACGGCCCAACTCACCAGGGGGCTTTCGATATTGCTTTCCTGCGCTGTATTCCAAATATGATTGTGATGACCCCGTCGGATGAAAACGAGTGTCGGCAGATGCTTTATACCGGGCATATGGCCAATGCTCCGGCGGCGGTGAGATACCCGCGAGGAGCCGGCAAAGGCATCACCCCGGAAGAAGCCATGACAGCCCTGCCAATGGGTAAAAGCCGGACACTGCGAACCGGTAAAAAGATCGCGCTGTTAAACTTTGGTACGTTACTGCCGTTTGCCGAAGCAGCAGCCGAGGAACTGGATGCCACGCTGGTAGACATGCGATTTGTGAAACCTTTGGATACCGACGTGCTCAACACTCTGAAAGCCGATCACGATTGCTTCGTGACACTGGAAGACGGCTGCATCATGGGTGGTGCAGGTAGCGCGGTAAGCGAGTACGTTATGCAAAACCGGTTAAAAACCGATGTGTTAATCCTTGGTCTGCCTGACAGCTTTATTCTGCAGGGCACCCAGGAGGAAATGTACGCCGAACTTGGCCTTGATAGCACCGGTATTATTGCCCGGGTAAACGACTATCTGGCCTGATCAATCTAACCGGCACCGAGCCAGCGGTGCCGGCGACGCTGAATAGTTTTAGCGTTACTTCCCCGCCCGCTTCATTAGACAAACCTGATTCGTTTTCTATACTCTGAGCATACCGCCAGATAGCATTGTTCAGGATGTAGTTATCACAACTCAGTCACCCGCTTTTTATCAGCAATTACCTGCGTACGATGACCTTGGCCATTCAGCCAAACAGGGTCACTACGCGACCCTGCCCGCTGACTGGCTGGTAGTGATATCCGACGTGAAAGGCTCCACTGAAGCCTTGTTGCGCGGCAAATATAAGGATATCAATGCCATCGCAGTTGCGATGATTGTTGCCGTGCGTAACTGTTTTACCGATACGGCATTGCCATTTGTGTTTGGCGGTGATGGCGCAACTATCTGTGTGCCTCCGGGTAATGAGGAGCAACTCAGGCAATGTCTGACCTCCTGCCAGCAAAGGGCTATCGGCCTCCATCTGGAGCTACGTATAGCGCTAATCCCCGCCACTACCCTGTATGCGGCAGGCCAGACTATCGGGGTGAGTAAACTGAAGGTTTCGCCACACTACCAGCAAGCTTGCTTCAGTGGCGGCGGGATCCGCTATGCAGAAAAGATCCTTAAAGATCCCGTCCTCAACCAGGCTTTTCTGATTGAAAATGCTCAACCCAATGCTGACTACTCGGGTTTTGAATGTCGTTGGAGCAACGTCACAAGCCGCCATGGCGAAACCCTCTCGCTCATTATTGAAGCCAGTTCACCGCAACAATATGAACAGGTGTTACAACACTTACAACAGATTACCGGTGGCCGGGAACACTACCACCCGATCGCCTCAGAGCAACTTTCGTTTGCCTGGTCTCCCGCCCGACTTGCCACCGAGATAAACATTCGCACAGAAACCAAATCGCTAGTCAGCCGATTTAGGTATTATCTACACCTGGTGTTTATGAACCTGATTGGCGGCTGGCTGATGTCACGTAAAATAAAAACCGATGCCACCGACTGGGGCGCTTACAAACAGGATTTCATTGCAAACTGTGACTTTATAAAGTTCGAGGACGGTCTGAAAATGTGTATTAGCTGCACACCGGTACAGCGTGAGGCGATTATAGAGTACCTCAGCAGCCAGGAACAGGCCGGACAAATCACTTTTGGTATCCATGTGGCAAGCGCCGCTCTAATTACCTGTATGATAACTGCTTACCAGTCAGAGCATATCCACTTTATTGACGGGGCTGATGGCGGCTACAGCCTGGCTGCCCTGAACCTGAAGAATAAACGAACCACCAGACCAGCTCGCCGCTAACTGCGCGGCAAGCCCTCTAAATAGGCCAGTTCAGCGGTAAGATGTTCCACCGTAAACTGACCGACAACAAAATGAAAATAGACCGCTTCTTCCCAACCGTAGTATTTTTCGAGGATCAGTTTATCTTTACAGGCCTGTTCGAAGGGAACGCCAAACCGGTGTTTTCTGATCAGTTCCGCACTGCCCACCGAACCGCTTTTAATGGCTTGTAGATTATCATCCGGAGAGCCCAGTACCGGACCAGCCTGCAACCGACTCAGAAACCTGACATCCTTAATCTGATTGGTTTTCATTGCCAGTTCCTGATGAAAAAAATATGTGTAGTCGGCCAGTTTCGACAACCTCGTTCGCAGTTCAGAATTTTGAAATGGCAAAAAGTTATTATTCCCCAGCAGTAGCTCGGTATCACGAGCGGTAAGAATAACCTGAGAGTAATTTTGCACTAACTGAAAAGTGTCTTCGACAGACTCTATTGATTCGCCATTCTGCCCACAAGTACGCAATGTTTCTAATGCTAGTTGTACTTGAGGCAAACGCGAGCGATAGTACGCCTGAACTCTTTTTACCGCTTCTATGTTGGTTGCAATTTCCAGCTTAACCCGGTTGAAAGCGTCCTGATAAAGCTGATGCTGTTTGGCAGTATCGTTCCAGTTTGCGACCTGAACACCGATGAATACACCCAACACAACAATCAAAAAATCGACCAGTACAGCAAACCAGTTCTGTTGTTTTATGTGTAACGTAACGCGTCGTAACAACATGCCAAAAGCCCCTCCTTGTGCAATATTGATGATATATTGAGCTAAATTATCGAAATATTGCACCCGGTGCCAGCAAAGAATACTGCTAGCCAGGTTCAGTAAAGGCCGGTGAGCAGTAAAATCGCATGCAGGCTGGCACAAGCCATGATGCCGGCCACGACGTCATCCAACATAATGCCCAGTCCACCAGCCAGGTACTTATCAATGGGTTTGATTGGCCAGGGTTTTAAAATATCGAAGAAGCGGAACAACACAAAGCCTAACAACACGGTAAGTGGCGATAGAGGTACCCATAGGAAGGTAAGTAAGATACCGGCCACCTCGTCCCAGACAATGGAGCCGTGGTCGTGCACCTGCATGTCATCTGCGGTTTTACCGCACAGATAAATTCCTACAACACTGGCCAGCACCGCGGCAATCAGCAGTGCGAAGGGGGAAAGCCAGATAAACGGGATGAGCAATGGCAATGCCGCCAGCGAGCCAAAAGTACCGGGCATCAGGGGGATTAAACCACTGCCAAACCCCAGTGCCAGAAAGTGCACCGGATTTTTCATTGAGACCCGCTTACGTAGCGCTTTATCCATTAAAACTCGTGCTCGTAGCCAGTGTTTTCATCGAGCACGTATTTTTCATCGTACAATCTGAGGTCCAGCTGACCTGCATAACCATTGACCTGGCCAATACAGGTTGCTTTCACATTAGCGTTAGTCAGTGACGTTTCCAGATTACCACGCTGCTCTTCGTTCACAGTAAAGACCAGCTCGTAATCATCGCCGGCCGCCAGCGCGTATCGGTAAGCCTGCTGGGCTCCCACGGTCTCAAACAAAGCCGATGACACGGGCAGTCGATCAACATGTACAGTGGCGCCGCAGCCAGACATCTTGAGAATATGCCCTAAATCAGACACCAGACCATCAGACACGTCGATACAAGCATTGGCTGTACGACGCAGGGATGTGCCTGCCATCACTCTCGGAGTAGGATAATAATGACGATTAATCAGGTAATCACGGTGCTCGCCAACAGCTTCGATTTCGCCTTTAAGGATATCCAGACCAGCTCCCGCATCACCGAGATTGCCAGTAACATAAATCCAGTCACCGGGCTTGGCATTGCTGCGGCGTAACTCGGTGTCTGGTGGCACAAAGCCCTGGGCAGTAATGGTTAATGCCAGTGGTCCGGTAACCGTATCGCCACCAATCAGTTGCACCGAATAATACTCGGTTAGCTCGTACAGACCATTAACGAATTCATTTATCCAATTTTCATCATATGACGGCAACGACAGCGACAAACTAATCCACGCAGGCTCTGCTCCGGAGGACGCCAGGTCACTCAGATTAACCGCTACCGCCTTATAAGCGACGGAGCGCGCGGGTGCATCAGAGAGAAAATGAACACCGCTGATCAGCGTGTCAGTGGTTACAGCCAGATGTTGGTTATCGGGTACTTTGGTCACAGCACAGTCATCGCCAATTCCGAGGATCACGTCTTTTCTAACGTGACCACGTTGGGCAAAGTACTGTTTTATCAGATCAAACTCTTTCACAGTAATCCGGAAAGTTGAGAAATTTAAAAGAAGGGCGTCCTGCCCTGATTTCAACGGTAGCTGGCTTAGCCGCGCTCATGAGGACGCAGGGTTTTCACCGCTTTGTCCAGCGCACCATTCACAAACTTGTGGCTGTCTTCGGCGCCAAAAGATTTGGCCAGTTCGATGGCCTCGTTGATAATTACTTTGTATGGGACATCGATTTGTTCGGTTAGTTCATAAGTGGCTAACCGTAAAATCGCTTTTTCGATAGGATCCAGTTCTTCGGGCAAACGACCAAGATAGGGCTTAATGGTGCTGTCTAACTGAGACGCACTGCGCACTACCCCACGCAGCAAGGACTGAAAATAGTTCATATCCACTTTTTTCATGTCATTGCTGGTCGCCAGAGCGAGTTCAATCTGGTCGATCTGGTTTTGGGTCATTTGCCAGGAGTAAACGCCTTGCAGCGCAATTTCACGGGCCCGACGGCGAGGAGAAACTTTCACGTTAGTTTCCTTATGCCAGATCGTCTAGGTTAGACATAACATTGACCATTTCAAGCGCGCCCAAGGCAGCTTCAGAGCCTTTGTTACCGGCTTTGGTACCAGAACGCTCAATGGCTTGTTCGATAGAGTCTGTAGTGATCACACCAAACGACACGGGTAAACCGTATTCCAGTGACACCTGGGCCAGACCCTTGTTGCACTCACCGGCAACAAAATCAAAGTGCGGAGTACCGCCGCGGATCACTGCGCCTAAGGCAATGATAGCGTCGAACTTTTTAGATTCGGCTAACTTTTTCGCCGCTACCGGCAGCTCATAAGCGCCAGGTACGCGAACCAGTGTGACATCTTCATCACTGACTTCACCATGACGCTCCAGCGTGTCCAGCGCGCCTTCTAACAAACTTTCCACTACAAAGCTGTTAAAACGTGAAACAACAATGGCAAATTTCTTACCTGTTGCGCGAATATTACCTTCGATAACCTGCATAGCCCAAATCCCGTATGAATCCCGTGTCAAAAACGGCGCGAAGTATACCACAACAGCGCCAAAACCCAATCGTTAGTCGTGAATATACTCAACAACTTCCAGGCCAAATCCGGAAAGCGCGTGATATTTAATGGGTTTACTTAATAAACGCATTTTTTGCACGCCCATGGCGGCCAGGATCTGACTTCCCACACCAACTGTGCGCGATGATCCCTGCCAGTTTTTACCTACCGGTTGCTCGCCGCGATCTTCGGCTGCAAAGCGTTGTAACTGAGACTCCAGATCTTCTTCTTTACCCAGTAATACCAGCACACCACCTTCCTCAGCTATTTGCTCCATGGCATCAGGTAAAGTCATAGAACGGGAAATCCCGCGGGTAGAGCCCAGCAGGTCGCTCAGGGTGTTATGCAGATGCACCCGCACCAGGGTTGGCTCCTCAGCCTGAACATCGCCTTTTTTGAGGGCAAAATGCAGCTGGTTGTCGATAACATCCTTAAAGGTATGCAGCTCAAACTCGCCGTATTGAGTAGGTAGCTGACAACTGGATACCTTCTTAATCGTGGTTTCGTTAAGATTACGGTATTCAATTAAATCGGCAATCGTACCGATTTTAATATCATGTTCGGCGGCGAACGCTTCAAGCTGCGGACGGCGAGCCATACTGCCATCGTCGTTTAAGACCTCAACAATCACCGCTGCCGGTTCACAACCCGCCAGTCTGGCCAGATCAACACCGGCTTCGGTATGCCCTGCACGGTTAAGCACGCCGCCTTCTTTAGCAATCAGCGGAAATATATGCCCCGGTTGCACAATGTCTTTGGCCTGAGCGTCCTTCGCTACAGCAGCCAGAATGGTTGTGGCCCGGTCGGCAGCAGAAATACCGGTGGTAACCCCCTCTGCGGCTTCAATAGAAACCGTAAAGTTAGTCGAAAACTGGGCTTTATTCAGGTCGACCATCAACGGCAGGTTTAAACGCTGACAGCGCTCTGCCGTCATCGGCAAACACACCAGGCCACGGGCGTGTTTTACCATGAAGTTAATGGCTTCGGGAGTGACATGCTCAGCAGCCATGATGATATCGCCTTCGTTTTCGCGATCTTCGTCATCCATCAGGATGACCATCTTGCCTAGCTTGATGTCTTCGATTATTTCAGCGGTGCTATTAAGTGCCATAAATATTAAGTCTTGTAGGGTTATTTTTTTAGATAGCCGTGTTCGGCGAGAAATTCCAGACTGATGTCATTTTTTTTGCTGGCGGCTTTGTCGCCTAGCATCAGTCGCTCCAGATAGCGGGCGATAACGTCCACTTCCAAATTCACTCTGGTACCGGTTTTATAAGTGCCCAGCACCGTTTCCTGCAGCGTATGGGGAATGATCCATAGCATAAACTCGCTGCCGTTCACTTTGTTTACAGTGAGACTAACGCCATCAACCGTGATGCTGCCCTTGTGGGCAATATATTTAGCCAGATCATCCGGCGCGTCGATCCAGATTTCTACGTAATCGCTGTGTTGAATAATACGGGACACTTCGCCCACACCATCAACGTGGCCGGAGACAATATGCCCGCCGAAGCGCGAGCTTACCTGCATGGCTTTCTCCAGATTTACCTGGGCGCCCGGTTTATACTGGGCAAAACCGGTCAGGCGGATAGTCTCGGCAGAAACGTCCGCACTGTAATGATGCGGACTGTAATCAACAACAGTAAGACAAACGCCATTGGTAGCAATGCTGTCTCCCAGTGCCACGTCGGACATATCCAGCTTACCCACGCCAACTTTAAGACGAATGGATTCGCCCTGGTCGACCATGGAATCGATGGTTCCGAGCGCTTCAATAATTCCAGTGAACATAATGTCTTCTCGTGTTCTTTATGATGACTTGTCGACGGCCAATTGGTAGGTCAACCGGATGTCTTCTGCTATATGTCTGATGTGGGTTAATTTCAAGTCCGGCGTCTCACTTACCTGATCATAATCCGGCAGAGTGAGCATCGATACGCCTTTGTCGCCAAGCAGTTTAGGCGCCTGGTAAACGATCAACTCATCCACCAGTCCATTGGCCATAAAGGCCCCGGCCAGGCCGGCACCGGATTCTACTAACACTTCATTAATGCTGCGCTCAGCCAGTTCAGCGAGCAGCAGATGTAAATCAATCTTTCCTGCTGCGGATAACGGTAACTGACACTGCTCAACGTCCTGACTAAACCCCGCCCGAAAATGCTGGTTCACCAGCAATACCGGGTGGCCATCGTTAAACATCAGCCAGTTTGGCGTGAGTCTTTCCTGCGAATCAATCACCACCCGCAACGGTTGTCGTACTGTGGAAAGCGGATAATTGTCGAGGTCAGCCTGCTCCGGGCGCACCAGCATACTCGGGTTATCGGCAATCACCGTACCACTGCCGGTAATGATCGCGCAGCTCTGCGCCCGCAGTCGCTGTACATCTCGTCGCGCCGCAGCCCCGGTGATCCACTTGCTCGCACCGTTAGCCAGCGCTATTTTACCGTCCAGGCTGACACCTAATTTAACTCTTACCCAGGGCAAGTTTTGTTGCATTCGCTTAATAAATCCCGGATTAAGTGCCCTGGCCTGCTCTGTGCAAACATCTTGGGTCACTGCAATACCGGCGGCTTTGATTCGTTCAATGCCACTGCCACTTACCTGCGGATTAGGATCGGTCATCCCCACTACTACCCTTGCGACCCCGGCTTTAATCAGCGCATCAGCGCACGGCGGCGTACGGCCAGTATGACTACAGGGTTCGAGGGTAACATAGGCAGTAGCGTCACGGGCGTTGTCACCTGCGGCAACCAGCGCATGCACTTCGGCATGCGGCGTGCCAGCCTGAATGTGATATCCCTGGCCAATGCAGATTTCATCTTTAACGATAACGCAGCCAACACGAGGATTGGGAGAGGTGGTATAGCGCCCTTTTGCCGCCAGTTGAATGGCTTTTGCCATCCAGTATTCATCGATGGCGGGGCTGGGATTGAGGCGTTGCATGGGATTTAATCCCCCAGTCTGGCTATCTCTTCACCAAACTCTTTAATATCTTCAAAAGAACGATACACCGAGGCAAAACGCACGTAAGCCACTTTATCCAGCTCCTTTAAGGCATCCATAATAAGATTGCCTAACAATTCGCTTTCGACTTCCCGCTCGCCGGTTGCCCGCAATGTTGATTTGAGTTGCAATACACACTGCTCGATTTTTTCAGTGCTTACCGGGCGCTTTTCCAGTGCCCGTTGTAAACCTGCACGCAGTTTGTCTTCGTTGAAAGGCTCCCGGGTACCGTCGCGTTTGATGACTCGCGGCATTACCAGCTCGGCGCTCTCAAAGGTGGTAAAGCGTTCATGGCATTCAGCGCATTCCCGGCGCCGGCGCACCTGATGTCCTTCAGCGACTAACCTGGAATCAATAACCTTGGTTTCTTCGGCAGAACAAAAGGGACAATGCATAAACGCTCCTGCTTAGTAACCGGCTCAGCCAGTAACTACTGAGCCGTTATTCCCTGGATTAGGCGTATACCGGGAAGCGTGAGCACAGCTCAACCACTTCTTGCTGAACGCGTTCAACCACACTCTCGTCGCCCATATTATCCAGCACGTCACAAATCCAGCTGGCTACCTGTTTGGCTTCGATTTCACCAAAACCACGGCGGGTAATCGCTGGTGTACCGATACGCAGACCACTGGTCACAAACGGTGAACGTGGGTCATTCGGTACCGAGTTCTTGTTGACGGTAATGTTAGCACGACCAAGGGCTGCATCGGCATCTTTACCAGTAATATCTTTATCAATCAGATCTAACAGGAACAGGTGGTTATCAGTACCGTTAGAAACGATTTTATAACCGCGCTCCTGCATCACGCTTACCATCACTTTGGCATTGGTAACGACTTGCTGTTGATAAGCTTTAAAGTCTGGCTGAAGAGCTTCTTTGAAAGCAACGGCTTTCGCAGCAATAACGTGGCACAGCGGGCCGCCCTGGTTACCCGGGAAGACTGAGCTGTTAAGCTTTTTATAAATGGTTTCATCACCACAGGCAGACAGGATCAGACCACCGCGTGGACCTGCTAAGGTTTTATGCGTTGTGGTAGTCACTACGTGAGCATGTGGCAGCGGGTTAGGATATACCCCTGCAGCAACAAGACCCGCTACGTGAGCCATATCGACCAATAGGAAGGCACCTACTTTATCGGCAATGGCACGGAAACGTTGCCAGTCAACAATGCCAGAGTAAGCAGAAAAGCCACCAATGATCATTTTTGGCTTGTGCTCTTCAGCCAGCGCTTCAACCTGTTCATAGTCAATTTCGCCGGTTTCTTCGTTTAAACCGTACTGCACTGCATTGTAGGTTTTACCAGAGAAGTTTACGCTGGCGCCGTGGGTTAAGTGGCCGCCTTCAGACAGGCTCATACCCAGTACGGTATCACCAGCGTTAAGCAACGCCATAAAGACGGCAGAGTTTGCCTGCGAACCAGAGTGCGGCTGAACGTTGGCGTATTCAGCACCAAACAGTTGCTTGGCACGCTCAATGGCTAGGTCTTCAACAATGTCTACGTGCTCACAACCACCGTAGTAACGCTTACCAGGATAACCCTCAGCGTATTTATTGGTTAACTGCGACCCCTGGGCCTCCATTACTCGAGGGCTGCAATAGTTTTCAGAGGCAATTAGCTCGATGTGGTGTTCCTGGCGTTGATTCTCTTTATCAATCGCTGCGGCTAATTCCGGATCAAAATCGGCAATGTTCATTTGGCGCGGTAACATGAAGGCTCCTTACTGCGTTTTGGGGTCGCGTAAAATCAGAGACGCATATTCTAGTCATTTTACGTGCTATGTATACTGCTTTGTGGCTGATTTATGACAAATCCGAACAGTAATAGCACAAAGTGGCTGTCAACGGCGGGTTACACTAAGCGGGTGCGGCCTGCTCAGACGCGCTGGCCCGTCATGCAAAGAAAGTATGACAGGCCATTGGATAGCAAACGTCAGCCGTTTTTTTCCAGCTGTTTTACACGGTCAAAAAGTTGCTCTAACTGGCGGTTACGCACCGCATTTTTGCGCCATTCGCGATTGGTCATCGCTGGTTGACCGGATGAATAAACGCCAGGCTCTTTAATGTCGCTGATGACCATGGTGTAACCGGTGATTTGCACCTTATCGCAGATAGTCAAGTGACCACCTATGCCGCAACCACCGGCAATAATGACATATTTGCCAATGGTCGCACTGCCGGCGATGCCGGTCGCACCACAAATACAGCTGTGGTCGCCAATAATACAGTTATGGCCGATTTGTACCTGATTATCAATAATCACGTTCTTGCCGATAATGGTATCGTCCAGGGCACCGCGGTCGATGGTACTTGAGGCGCCAATCTGGCTGTCATCACCAATTACGACCGAGCCGGTTTGCGGTATGGGTAACCAGGTCCCTGCATCGTTGGCATAGCCAAAGCCGTCGGCACCAATCACTGTCTGACTGTGAATACGTACCCGCTGACCGATACGAGCGCCATGGTACACCGTAACATTAGGATGAATTACCGAACCGTTGCCAATATGCGAGCCACGGCTGATCACCGTGTGTGCGCCAATCACCACATTGTCGCCCAACACTACGTCATCTTCGATAACGCAATAAGGTCCGAGGGCTACGTTGTCGCCCAGCCTGGCTGAGTCGGCCACTACGGCTGTTTTGTGCTGGCCTACCGCCACACCCGGTGTAGTATCAAATATTTGTGCTATGCGGGCGAAGGCGGCATGAGGGTTGTTATGCAATAAGCCGGGCAGCGGACAGTTTTCCGCTTCGTTGGGATGCAAAATAACGGCCCCTGCTTCAGTCGACTGCAGTTGAGAACGATACTTACCGTTGGTTAAAAATGAAATTTGGGAAGATGTTGCACTGCTCAGGGTGCTGACGCCACAAAGCATGACTGAGCCGTCGCCGTGGACATCGCCACCAACCTGCTCAGCAAGTTGAGCCAAAGACAGCGATTGAGGTTGTGCTGGCATGAAAAATCCTTCATTAATTCTAGGCATACCCGACAGCGGATGAATAGCGGCAATCAAGCCTGCCGGACATTAAACCTGTTTCCGATTGAGGTAGTTTACAAAAAAAAACACCGGTTGGCTCACACGTGATTTAAAAAATACCACTTTGTACTAACCTATAAGCCGCAGACGCCTACCAAGTGGCTGCGTCTTTGATTACAATAGCGACTTTCTAAAAAGCCAGGACCAAGCATGTCACAATACGTATATACCATGCACCGGGTGGGCAAGATTGTGCCACCCAATCGTCAGATTCTAAAAGACATTTCACTGAGTTTTTTCCCCGGCGCAAAAATTGGCGTACTGGGCTTAAACGGCGCCGGTAAATCCACACTGCTGCGCATTATGGCCGGCGTTGACACCGAGATTGAAGGTGAAGCCCGTGCCCAGCCCGGCATTAATATTGGTTACCTGCCCCAGGAACCCCAACTGGACGAAAGCAAAGATGTGCGCGGCAATATTGAAGAAGCCGTGGCAGATGTTGCCCATGCACTAAAACGCCTCGACGAAGTGTATGCCGCTTACGCCGATCCGGATGCCGACTTTGATGCCCTCGCGAAAGAACAAGGCGAGCTGGAAGCCATTATTCAGACCAAAGACGGTCACAATCTTGAAAACGCACTGGAACGCGCCGCCGATGCACTGCGTTTGCCGCCATGGGATGCCGATGTCAGCAAACTGTCTGGTGGTGAACGTCGCCGTGTAGCGCTGTGTCGCCTGCTACTGGAAAAGCCCGACATGCTGCTGCTCGACGAACCGACGAACCACCTGGATGCCGAATCCGTGGCCTGGTTAGAACGCTTTCTGCACGACTATGAAGGCACCGTAGTGGCCATCACCCACGATCGTTATTTCCTCGACAATGTAGCAGGCTGGATCCTGGAACTCGACCGTGGTCACGGTATTCCATGGGAAGGTAACTACTCCAGCTGGCTGGAGCAAAAAGAGGCCCGCCTTGAGCAGGAAGAACGCACTGAAAACGCGCGCCAGAAGTCCATTAAGCAGGAACTTGAGTGGGTACGTACTAACCCCAAAGGACGCCAGGCAAAAAGCAAAGCACGTATGTCTCGGTTTGAAGAGTTATCCAGCGGTGATTACCAGAAACGGAACGAAACCAATGAGCTGTTTATTCCACCGGGTGAGCGCTTAGGGGATAAGGTTATCGAAGTTGAGCACCTGAAAAAATCTTACGGTGATCGCGTGCTTATCGACGACATGACGTTTACCATACCTAAGGGCGCTATTGTTGGTATTATCGGCCCTAACGGTGCCGGTAAATCGACCCTGTTCAGAATGCTTACCGACAAGGAACAACCCGACTCGGGTTCAGTAACCATTGGTGATACGGTAAAAATTGCCAGTGTTGAGCAGTTCCGTGACCACATGGATGGCAACAACACTGTGTGGCAGGAGTTGTCTGACGGCCAGGACATCGTGCGTATTGGCAACTTTGAACTGAACAGCCGCGCCTATTGCAGCCGCTTTAACTTCAAAGGCACAGACCAGCAAAAATTCATCAAGGATTTATCCGGTGGTGAACGCAACCGGGTGCATCTGGCCAAGCTCTTAAAAGCGGGCGGCAACGTATTGCTGCTCGATGAGCCCACCAACGATTTAGATGTAGAAACCCTTCGCGCACTGGAAAACGCTCTGCTTGAGTTCCCGGGCTGCGCCATGGTTATCTCGCACGACCGTTGGTTCCTCGACCGTGTTGCTACCCACATACTTGATTACCGGGACGAAGGCAAAATTAACTTCTATGAAGGTAACTACAACGACTATGAAAACTGGTTAAAAGCCAACTTTGGTCAGGACGTGGTTGAACCACACCGACTGAAATACAAGCGAATCAGTAAGTAAATCAGTCAAACCTCCGGCTATGCACTACACTAAAATAAAGGTGCATAGCCAGTATATCAGCAGAGGAATCAGTTCTCCCATGCAACAAGAAAAACGCCATTTTCAACGGGTTGGCATTCATTTGTCAGGGCAGCTTATTACCGGACAGGGTGTCGCTATACCGGTAGAAGTGGTGGATGTATCGTTGCAGGGGCTGCGGGTAGCGCGTCTGCCAGCAGGGGTGAATCTGCCTGCTGCAGACAAGGTCGGGCTAAACTTTAAAGCGAATGAAGACAGTCCGGCGATATCCCTTAGCGGCGAAATAATCCGCCTCGGTCAGACACCGGACAACAGCGAGTCAAGCGAAGCGGGACTCCGCATTACGCATATTTCGGTAGACGATTTAGGCTTACTGCGGCGTTTGTTACTGTTGAATAGCGGTCAGGACGATCTTGACGCCACTGAGCTTGAAACCCTGGTCGACAAGATCACCGCGTCGATGCCTTCCGTCTAAGCGTCGAGCGCCTCCAGCGCATCACTCAGCTTGGTTACCGGGATAACAGTTAAGCCCGCTATTTTATTTTTCGGCGCGTTAGCCTTTGGCACAATAGCCCGCTTAAAGCCATGTTTAACCGCCTCACTCAAACGCTCACTGCCATTGGGCACCGGGCGAATTTCGCCAGCCAGCCCTACTTCACCAAAGACTATCAGTTCCCGGGGAAGAGCGCGGTTACGGAAACTGGATATCATGGCTACTAGTAAGGCCAGGTCGGCAGCTGTTTCACTCACTTTCACGCCGCCCACCACGTTAACAAACACATCCTGATCGTTCATCTGCACATTGCCGTGACGATGCATCACCGCTAACAACATGGCTAACCGGTTTTGCTCGAGTCCCACGGTCACGCGGCGTGGGTTATTGAGCTGCGAGTAATCAACCAGAGCCTGGATCTCAACCAGTAACGGCCGGGTGCCTTCCCATATGACCATCACCACAGAGCCGGGGGCCTGACTGTCGCTGCGACTAAGGAATATGGCTGAGGGGTTACCGACTTCTTTCACCCCTTTGTCTGTCATACCAAATACGCCCAGTTCATTCACCGCACCAAAACGGTTTTTATGACTGCGCAGCGTTCTGAACCTGCCGTCACTCTCACCTTCGAGCATCATCGAGCAGTCAATACAATGCTCAAGGACCTTCGGCCCCGCCAGACTGCCGTCTTTGGTAACATGGCCAACAATAAACATGGCAATGTGATACTGCTTGGCAAAGCGGGTCAGATAGGCAGCGCTTTCCCTTACCTGCGACACGCTGCCCGGTGCTGACTGAACATCAGAGACATGCATCACCTGGATGGAATCGATCACCATGATCTGCGGTTTTTGCTTTAATGCCAGGTCGCAAATCATTTCAACATTGGTTTCTGCCAGCATCATGAGCTTATCATCGGGTAAGCCAAGACGTCTGGCGCGCATGGCGACCTGTTGCAACGATTCTTCACCGGTTACATACAAAGCAGGCTTGGATGCTGCTTGTTGACACATAACCTGCAGCAACAGCGTACTTTTGCCGGCGCCCGGCGAACCACCGATTAAAATGGCTGAGCCGGGCACAATACCGCCGCCCAGCACCCGGTCGAGCTCTTTCAACCCGGAGCTGAAACGGGGTAAATCTTCTACGTTAATCTCATTCAGTGTCTGGATTTGACTGTGCGTCTGGCCCGCATAGCCGGCAAAGCTTCCTTTCGCTGTGGATTTTGCCGGACTGACGACAAATTCGGAGATAGTGTTCCATGCTTTGCACTCGCTGCACTGCCCCTGCCAGCGCGGAAATTCCGCCCCGCAATCAGAACATACAAAAGCTGTTTTTCGTTTCGCCATAAATCAATTGGTTTCTGCAAATATAAGTATTATGATTTCGTTAACAAGGATGCGCATCTGTTTACAGAACTCATCACTTAGGGAACAGCAGAATTACCTCCACGTTAATGTAGTCAGTTATTTTGCCGATAAGTCGTTAATATACTAAAAAGCCGTCAGGGACACAGCAAAACCTCGCATGAATCAGGATTTATCGCAGTACGCGCAGATAATAGAACAGCTTAAACCCATGGTGAAAGAACCTGAGTTCAATCAGGTACTTCAGCAGGTTGCTTCCCATGTTCCTAAAGAAAAGCGTTTTTTGATAAAAATGGAAGTAAAACGACTGGCGCGGCCCTGCATGCGAGCTATCGATTTGCGCGGTCAGGTAGACGGCGAGTGTCGGCTATACGAATACGATGGTATCAAGCATTACCTGGACGACGTGGCCATTGAGGTGTTCGAACAACAGGTGCGGATGTTCGGCTTATACTGTTTTGGTGTTTATGAAACGGTGCTGGCCACGGAAAACAATTTTCGGGTCATTCGCGAAAAAGCTGAAGCCCGCAATCAACAAGACGTCGAAATACCGGAAAAAACCAACAACAGCATCTCGCAATTTGATGTGCCTAATATCAACCTGTTGAGCTATGCAAAGCGCAACGAAGAGCGAATGAACTTCGCCGTGGCGTTGGAAGTGTTTACCGAAACCAACAACAGCCTGCGGGCAACCAGCGTCGACATATCCACCAAGGGCATGAAAATAAAGCTCTCCAAAGAGCAACTCTTTAAGCCCGGTGAAAAAATCGGTGTGTATTTCCGGGGCCTTGAAACAGAGTACTCGCTGGATAAAAAAATGGCTATCAAATATCAGGTAGTCAGTATTTCCCGCAAAAAAGAATTCCAGTTTCTGCAGATGAAACGTCTGCAGGACGCCCCTAACAGCCATTTCGACCAGTTTATCGATAAGTTTATTCATGGCAATAAACGGCGTTACAAGGTGAATATGGATAACACCATAGACGCCATTATCAACAAGTCCTGCGAGCAATACTTCTCGCCCAGTTGTCCTACACTGCCGGTGTTTATCGAAGTAAAGGAAGGCCGGGCGCGAGCACGGTTTGCCATGGCCAACGATTTAAACCGCCATATTCTGAGCTACTGGAACGACGAAGAAGATGAGTTACGACTTGGTTATCTGCTCACCGCAGACCGACTAAAACAGTTGATTCAGAGTAAACATGAAGCCCCGGCGCTGTATGTTTACAGCTTTAACCATATTCAGAACGGCAAAATCTATTTTTATTCCGCTTCCAGTGACGAACTGGCCCGCCACCCGGCTCTGAGTGAGTTATTTATTGGCTTTGGTGCCAGAAAAGTAAGTTGGCGGGTATTTAAGGTCGGTATCGTAAAAGTTTCACCCAAAGATGCTTACGCGCCGCTGTCACTGCCCGATGATGTAGGCACCAAGGTAAAACGCCAGAATGCCAGGCCGGCTCCTCGCCTGATGGCTCGGTTACAAAATCTGGCCTACGCAGTACAGATAACCGATATTACCTCTGATCGCGAGCAGTTACAGTTCAGTCAGATTAAAATTGACCGCGCTCAGTTGAAGGCGTTGAAATTATTTGGTCATGCCCGCAATCGCCCGCCCGGAGAAATTAAGGCTTTCCGCTATAAGTTCCAGGAACAGCGCATGGAAACCCGGTATCTGTTACGTACAGCAGTGCAGGTACTGGCCAGAGGGCAAACCATCAATGGCATCAGTGAAGATATTTCAATTAACGGCCTGCGCATAGAAATCGACGGCGAATATCACGGCGACCTGAATATGCGGGTGCTGGTCAGCCTGCCCAAATTACAGGAGCTGACCAGTAAGTTTGATGTCAGCGACTTGCATTACCGGGTGGTTCATATCAGTGGTGATAAGAATGTGCTGCATTTACGTTCGGTTGCTGGCGAGGATGGTCTGCCTGCACGCCGCTTCTTTGCAGAACTGATAAAGAGCAATAAATCGTCACTGAAAACCTATCCTGATGAAGAAGAAATCCCGGGCATTGGCCATGCTTTACGCTGTATAAATGCCAAGACCCCTTCGACCCTGGCTTTTGTGTTATCTAAGGTGGGCGGGCGCTATTTACCTCAGGTAGGGGTTTTAGGCGATGCCGCCAATCCTCGCCTGAAAACCTTGTTTAGTCATTTTGCCGAACAACGTAAAATGAACCTTGAGGTATTCTTCCGCGACCGCGCGTTAGATGCCCCTTTCATACAGCAATCAATAAAACAGGTAAAAACCGAACATTCCCCCGTTACCCGTGAACTGTTCGTCGCCTTCCGGCCAGCAGAGAAAGAACCGGCCGATGCCATCGACGCCCGCTACGAGCATCGTTTCAGCTCCGAGGAGTCGCGCCAGCAGTTTATAGAAAATGCGCTGACCACAGGCCAATTTATTGCTATAGCAATTACGGTAACGGTAACAGGTAAGCCCGATCTGGAAATGCTCCAGTCGGAAATCAATTACATTGGGGTTTACGCGATTCACCGAGCCAAAGAGCTCGAAGAACGCTTGTGGAGTATCAGTGCCTGCGTGCACGCAGTGGATATTACAGACCAGGTACTATTGCGGTTTGGTTTCGATGAGCACCGCATTGCCGAAAATCACAAAACGCCCAGTCAGCACGCCATTGAGCCAGGCGGCATCAAGGCGTTACTGAAAAACTAGGCCGTTCAGCCCTATTGTAAATAGGTTAACAGCGCGTCCAGACCGGAGTAACGAATTGCCACGTCTGCCTGGGCATTGACTACCGGCTTGGCTTCAAAAGCCACACCTAATGCCGCCACCCCCATCATTTTAAGATCGTTAGCACCATCCCCCATGGCAACTGTCTGGATCATCGGGATATCCCAGCGGCGGGCCAGCTCCTCGACCGTCTCAGCCTTAACCTGGGCATCTACTATACCGCCTACTACCCGACCAGTGAGTTTGCCGTCTTCAGCTTCGAGCACATTAGCTCTTGATGCATCAAGCCCTAAGCGATTCTCCAGATACCCGGCAAAGTAGGTAAAGCCTCCGGAGGCAATGGCAATTTTCCAACCATGCTGCTGCAGCACATGAAGTAAGTGTTGCAGTCCGGGCATTAACGGAATGCTGTCGCGGATCTGCTTAAGCTGACTCACTTCCACGCCATCCAGACAACCTACCCGGGAACGCAGGCTTTCAGCAAAATCAAGCTCACCACGCATGGCTTTTTCGGTTACCGCCGCAACCTGTTCGCCGAGGCCAGCGAGCTTGGCTATTTCATCAATACACTCAATTTGGATAACAGTAGAATCCATATCCATCACCAACAGGCCCGGCTGAGTTAACAGCGGCGTGTTACCACGCAATGCCACTTCACAGTGACACGCCTTAGCGGCGCCATCGAGCAGATCATGCAGCGTCTGTGTTGTAACATCGACCGATTCAACATCAAAGCTAATTGCAGTGCCGCCGATCAGGGCACTGTGAGGGTGCAGCCTGAAACTTCCAAGCTTCACCGCGGGTGCCAGATGTTGAACTATCATAGCCAGCTGTTCCAGCGTTAATGACTGGCCGCTAACGATAAGTTGCTGAGCAGATTGGGCATGGGCCTCTACGGTAAGTCCGGTGCACGATTGATCCCAGCGAAGATTCTGATATTCTGCCAACGTAGCTGAAAGAAAGGCTGCGCTGGTCAATTGTTCTGTACTAAGCGTTGTTAATTCCAAAGGGCGAGTTCTCATCACTTGAGTTAACTAATAGTCCGATCCTAACGGATACGCCGCGTTTGGGAAATGCATAGTTAGACTAAGTTGCACATTTTTAATCTTAAAAAAGGCTTTGCATTGCGCCGTATTACGTTCTCTACCGCCCACCGGCTTATTCTGCTAACCTTACTGATAACCGGTTTGTTTATCGCAGTGATGGTTGCCGTAACCAGCCAGATGAGTGAGTCATCGCCAGCGGAGGATCCTCTGGGGCGTCACTACGAGAGACTTATTCGCCCGGCAGTGGCAGCGTTAAACCAGGCCGAAATTAACCGGGTTCTGGCCAGTATGGCCGAGGATGACAACATTCTTCGTGCCGCGGTATTCTCAGCCTCCGGCGAACGTATCGCACAACAGGGCGTTACCACGTTATTGCCACAACTGATACGGGAAGAGCCACTACGTACCAGCTTCTTTGTACCGGTCAAAGAGGATGATAAGGTAGTTGGTTATTTACACTGGGTGCGGGAGCCAAATAAGGCAAAGTAATTGGCCGTTGTCTGCTCTGTTACCACCTCTGGTGTTATGCCATGCAAATCAGCCAGGGCAGCAACCACCTCACCAATAAACTGCGGCTCATTGCGCGCCCCTTGTCGGCCGGACATGGGCATATCCGGCGCATCCGTTTCCAGCAACAAATGCTGCAATGGAATATTAGCTACGGTTTGCCGGGTTTTCTGAGCCCGAGAATAGGTAATGGTGCCACCGATGCCTAACTTAAATCCTGCATCAATATATTGCCTGGCAACCTGTTCACTACCGGAAAACGCGTGGATCACACCGCCCTGTGTAAAACGGCTGCGTTTTATAGATTCTAGTAATAAGTGATGAGAACGGCGATGATGCAAAATAACCGGCAGAGACTGTTCGCTGGCCATTTCGAGCTGAGCTTCAAATAAAGCCTGCTGGGCCTTTAGCGGTGTGTCTATGGCGCAGTCGATACCAATTTCACCAATGGCTACAGGCTTTATCGTGGTGGTTTGCAGTTGTTGACGCAGAGCCGCCAGCGCGTTATCAGGCTCATCGGGGAAGAAATAAGGATGCAGGCCAAACGCCACATCCAGTTGGGCATTATCGGCCGCCATCCGTTGCTGGCGCTGCCAGCCTGATACAGTTGTGCCAGGGATTAAAATTCTCTCAACACCATTTTTAAAGGCACTGCTCAACACTTCCTGCCAGTCTGGTTCAAACTCAGGAAGATCCAGATGGCAGTGTGAATCAATCATGGATAACCGTCAAACTAGGGCATTAAGCGCTGGGTTAGCCAGCGGTTATCAGCCTGTTTAGTATACTCGAAACGGTCATGCAGACGGTCTTCACCGCCCTGCCAGAATTCGATTTGATGGGGGATGACTTTAAAACCACCCCAAAAATCTGGCAGCGGGATTTCCTTTTTAGCAAACTTTTCTTTCATCTGATGAAACTGTGTCATCAGCAACTCCCGGCTGGAGATTGGCTGGCTCTGCTGGGAGGCCCAGGCCGCCAGTTGTGAATCTTTCGGCCGGGATAAAAAGTATTTGGCATTTTGTGTCGTGGTGAGCTTTTGGGCGGTACCACAAATGCGCACCTGACGCTCCATGAAAAACCAGGGGAAATGCAACGAAATACGTGGGTTGTTACTCAGATCTTTGGCCTTGCGACTACCCAGATTGGTATAAAACACAAACCCCTCGTGGTCGTAGTCTTTCAGTAATACAATGCGTTGAGACGGCTGGCCTTCTGCATCTACGGTAGCTACAGTCATGGCGGTAGGATCCGGGATCCCCGCATCAATAGCCGCACCCAACCACTGTTTAAACAAGTCTACCGGATGGTCAGTTAAATCATTATCGGTTAAATGCCCCTGACTGTACTGACGACGCATATCTGCGATACTCATACTCACCACCTGCCTAATTAATCTTCACCATAGCCTAACGAACGCAGCGCCCGTTCATCGTCGGCCCAACCGGATTTCACTTTCACCCACAGTTCCAGGAAAACCTTATTATCGAATAACCGCTCCATATCCAGTCGCGCCTGTTCACCTATGGTTTTTAAGTGTTTACCGCCTTTTCCGATCACCATGCGTTTTTGGGTTTCGCGCTCAACCAGGATCAGGCCGTTAATCCGGTAAACGCCGTTTTCACCCAGCTTAAACTGCTCAATCTCAACCGTAGTTGAATAGGGCAGTTCATCACCAGTGTAACGCATCAGTTTTTCGCGAATGATTTCGGCAGCCATAAAGCGGCTTGAACGGTCGGTAATATAGTCTTCAGGGAAGTAAAACTCGCTGGCCGGCTGGCGCTGACGAACTAACTCACGCAGCACCTCAACCTGTTTTCCCTGCTTTGCACTCAGCGGAATAATTTCATCAAACTGATGCTTTTGCGCCAACACCTGTAAATGGGCAATCAAGGCCTCAGGCTCGGCCACTTTGTCTTGTTTGTTTACCACCAGAATAGCCGGCAAACCGGATTGCTGCACGCGGCTCAGCACCAACTCATCATCACTGGTCCAGCGGGTACCCTCCACCACAAACAGGATAAGACTCACCTCGCCCAGCGAACTGGTCGCAGCGCGGTTCATTAAACGGTTGATAGCGCGCTTTTCTTCGCTATGTAAGCCCGGCGTGTCCACATACACGGTCTGACAATCCGCTTCGGTATCGATACCTAAAATCCGATGACGCGTGGTTTGTGGCTTACGGGAGGTAATGCTTACCTTTTGCCCGAGCAATCTGTTTAACAGCGTGGATTTGCCCACGTTAGGCCGGCCAACAATGGCCACCAGGCCGCAGCGGGTTTTAGGTTCTGGGATGTCTGGCAACTGCTGGTCAGTCATTATCTAATTTCTCCAGCGCGTTCCGTGCGGCTTGTTGTTCGGCTTTCCGCCGACTGGTGCCCGTACCTTTCATAGGCTTGCCCAGCGATTCTATCTGGCAGTGCACTACGAAGGTCTGGTCATGATCCTTGCCGCTGATATCCACCACTTCATAAACCGGTAACGGCAGCTTACGGGACTGTAAAAACTCCTGCAGACGGGTTTTAGCGTCTTTAGGGTGTTCGTTGGGATCGAGCTTATCGATGCGGCTTTGCCACAAGCGTAAAATGACTTCTGCAGTGGTATCCAGGCCAGCTTCAAGATAGATGGCTCCGAGGATGGCCTCCATGGCATCAGCAATAATCGAACTGCGTCGATGACCGCCACTTTTAAGTTCGCCCGGCCCCAGCTTTAATAATTCGCCAACGTCGGCCTCACGGCCAAGTTCAGCCAGCGTATCGCCTTTCACCAGCGTTGAACGCATACGGGTTAATTTACCCTCAGGCACGGTTGGAAAGCGCTTAAACAGCGCCTGCGCCACTACCATACCCAGTACGGCATCGCCCAGAAACTCCAGGCGTTCATTGTGCTGCTTGGCGGCGCTGCGGTGAGTCAGCGCTTGCTGGAGTAACTCAACATTACTAAACTGGTAGCCCAGACGCTGTGATAATCTGGCATAGCGATCGATTCCGATCATTATTGAATGCCACCTACCCGGCTAAAGCGAACGCCTGATGGTACCCATGAAGGTAACCAGCTGTCAGGCGCACGATCAAATTCAAAGCTGATCCAGATAGCGACGGCTTTACCGACCAGGTTTTCATCCGGCACAAAGCCCCAGTAACGGCTGTCGCGGCTGTTATCGCGGTTGTCGCCGAGCACGAAGTACTGATTCTCCGGCACGATCCACTCATTCATTTTGGTACCCGGCTGGGTATAGAAATTGGAAGGATGCGCTTCTGAAACAGGATGTTGCAGAATTTCGTGTTCCACGTCACCGAGCGTTTCCCTGATACGTTTCAGCGGGGCGAGGTTTTGAACAAAGTCGCCACTGCTGACAAATTCCTGGGGCATCGCCTTAAATTCGGCACAATTCTGGCCGCTATCGCAGGCAGGCTTAATGAATATCTGCTTATCGCGATAAATTACCGTATCACCGGGCATGCCCACTACCCGCTTGATGTAATCGACTGAAGGCTCTTCCGGATACTTAAATACCACTACATCGCCACGCTCAGGCGCGCCGGTTTCCATAAACTTGTGGCGAAATACCGGGTCTTTTAAGCCATAGGCATATTTTTCCACCAGAATGAAATCACCTACCAACAGAGTTGGCATCATGGAACCTGATGGGATCTGAAACGGTTCATACAGAAATGACCGTAACACCAGTACAAAGGCGATGACCGGGAAAATCTGCTGCGCCGTATCCACGATATATGGCAGTTTTTCCTCAGGCGGTAACGCCGACTCGCCGTTTCCGGAGAGCGCCACACCGCGGGCCTTTCGTTTCGGCGCAAACGCAAGAGCGTCTATCAACCAAATTAATCCCGACCCCAGGGTCAGCACTACCAACAAGAGAGAAAAATAATTCGCCATTACTTAGATACCTTAAGTACTGCAAGGAATGCGTCCTGTGGAAGTTCCACATTACCCACCTGCTTCATCCGTTTCTTACCTTCCTTTTGCTTCTGCAGCAGTTTCTTCTTACGGCTTACGTCACCGCCATAACATTTGGCAATAACGTTTTTACGTAACTGTTTCACTGTGCTTCGGGCAATAATATGGTTACCAATGGCGGCCTGGATAGCAATATCAAACATCTGACGCGGGATCAGCTCACGCAGTTTTTCCACCAGGTCACGACCCCGGTACTGGGCATTGTCACGGTGGGTAATTACTGCCAGCGCATCGACCCGTTCACCGTTAATCAGAATATCCAGACGAACCATGTCTGAGCAGACAAACTTCTTAAAGTTGTAATCCAGCGAGGCAAACCCGCGGCTGGTCGACTTTAAGCGGTCAAAGAAGTCCAGCACTACCTCTGCCATTGGCAATTCGTAGGTTACCGCAACCTGTTTGCCGTGATAACTCATGTTGACCTGATTACCGCGCTTTTCAACGCACAGTGTGATTACACTGCCGAGGTATTCCTGTGGTACCAGGATATTAGCTTCTACGATGGGCTCACGAATCTCTTCGATATCGTTCACCGCCGGTAACTTTGACGGGTTATCCACCTGCATAACAGTGCCATCTGTTTGCAGCACTTCGTAGTTTACGGTTGGCGCCGTGGTGATGAGGTCGAGGTCGTATTCACGCTCCAGACGTTCCTGGATAATTTCCATATGCAGCATGCCAAGGAAACCAACGCGGAAACCGAAACCCAGGGCTGCAGAACTTTCTGGTTCGTAAAACAGTGAGGCATCGTTAAGGCTCAATTTAGCCAGCGCATCACGAAAATCTTCGTAGTCGTCAGAGCTCACCGGGAACAAGCCGGCATAAACCTGCGGCTTAACCTTTTTAAAGCCCGGTAACATCTTCTCGGCAGGCGCCTTGGCGGTGGTAATGGTATCGCCCACCGGCGCACCATGAATTTCTTTAATTCCGGCAATAATAAACCCTACCTCACCGGCTCGCAGCACTTTACGTTCCAGCGGCTTAGGAGTAAATACACCAATTTTGTCAGCCTGATGCACCTGCCCGTTTGACATGATCTGAATCTTGTCTTTAACGTGCAGCTCACCTTCAACGATGCGCACCAGTGACACAACCCCCTGGTAATTATCAAACCAGGAGTCAACGATCAGCGCTTTCAGCGGTGCATCAATAGCGCCTTCCGGCGGCGGGATCTGCTTAACAATAACTTCCAGCACATCTTCAATCCCGATACCGGTTTTTGCTGAGCAACGCACGGCTTCCACGGCATCGATGCCAATGATGTCTTCAATTTCTTCGGCTACCCGCTCCGGCTCAGCCTGCGGTAAGTCGATTTTATTCAGGATCGGCACCACTTCCATGTCCATATCGATAGCGGTATAGCAGTTGGCTACGGTCTGGGCTTCAACGCCCTGTCCGGCATCAACCACCAGCAGCGCCCCTTCACAGGCCGCCAGTGAGCGCGAAACCTCGTAGCTAAAATCTACGTGTCCAGGCGTATCGATGAAATTAAGCTGGTAAGTTTCACCATCACGGGCTTTATAATCGAGCGTTACGCTCTGCGCTTTAATGGTAATTCCCCGCTCTCTTTCCAGATCCATGGAGTCCAGAACCTGTGCTGCCATTTCACGTTCGGTTAATCCACCACAATGTTGGATCAAACGGTCTGATAATGTCGACTTACCATGATCAATGTGCGCAATAATAGAGAAGTTGCGAATGTGCTTATGCTGCATAATGCTTGGAAATTACCTGCAAATTGTTACGTTTAAACGTCTGGCGGGTGATAAACGATTACAATGACGTGTTCAGCCAGACACCTTCAAGGGTGCGGATTTTACCTACTTATTGCGCTAAAAGCGAATATCACAGCAACAAATCGTCGCCGCTACCGGCAAACCACAAGCCGCCCCGGCTAAACCGCCTGTGCTTTGTCGTTGACCCGACTGACAATAACTGGCTCAAAGCGGGCATTTCTGGCCCGGGCCAGATACCGTGCGACCAGTTTTACGCTGCCGGCTGATAACAAAATAGCTGCGCCGAATACCGCCAGTTCATGCCAGTTTGTTAGTTGATTTAAGCCAATCACGCCACCAATCAGGGTAACCAGGGGCACGATATAAACCAGCCATGAAGCCAGCAAGACCTTTTGTTCAGGGATGCCGATCACCACCAGATCGCCTGGCTTAACCGGCAATGGACTGCGCATAGTCAGAGTTTGCTGGCGTGGTGTAAACGCTTTGGCTACTGCGCTGGTGCCGCAATCGTCACTTACCTGACACTGACTGCAGCCGGTCTTCACCGACGCGCTGACCGTAATTAAGTCGTCTTCAACACCAATAACCGTCGCTGTCTCGATAATCACTTTACTCTCCGGCTGCACCGATGGAATGGGCGATTTCGTAAGCGGTTTGCGGGGGAACTTTACCAATAATAGTAATTTGCACCTGGCCATTGGTTAACGACAAAAACGTATTGGTTGAATGGCGCAGCACTACGTCAGAATCAAGAGAATCCTGGGCAGGTTGCACATAAACCGACACGTCTACCATGCCATCACTAAACAGTTTGTATTCTACCACCTGACCAGTCATGGCCAGTCGCCGGGTTTCGCGTTTGATTTCTTCCATTCCCACTGGTAGAAATTTCACTTCCCACTGATGTTGACGGGGTTTTGGGGTCATGGCTACTGCACCAGGTAAAGCTTGTGGGTTGATTCGGGAAAAATACGGCGACGGCTGCTCACTCACATTAACCGCGGTGACCTGAATTTGCTCCAGCAAAGAACCCTGTAAATCCACCATATCCAGCTTTAATAGCATGCCGGTTTCTTCGTCTAGCCACGCCTGATAGTTATAGCGCTTGTTGTCGCGACTAACGATACGTAACTGCTGGGCAGCCCGGCCGGAAACCCGGGTGCGGCCGATAGTAATAAACTGGTAAGCGTCGGTTAGCGCCGTAGGGTTATACAATAAATCGCTGGGCAACGGTCCACTGATGGCACTGGCGTATATGCTGTAAGGCTGTACGTCTGGCTCGAACACGCTGACCACATTACCAAGACGGATCATTTCCTGACCCGGCCCGTTTTGCAAATTGAGTTGCTCAGCTTCCAGACCATCTTCCAGCACTGCATGACGCCACAGATATGGGGTCATTTCCTGACCAGCTCTGGTCAGCACAAACGATACTTCAAAATTGGAGGTGCGGTTGATTTGGGCTAAGCGCTCCAGCCACTCTAAACCGCTCAGGTTTTGACGTGGAGCTTCGGCAACAGACAGATTTGGTTCGGTTATCCGTTCAGGCTCGCGTTGCGAGTCTTCCTGCGCATAAATTACCGCAGGCGCAGCAGAAATTAAGGTAGTTAGAAACAACAAACGCACTGCCCGGGCAGTGCGTTGTTTTACATCGAAGAATGCTTGCATAGTAATTTAAGGCTGATTAGGTTCAGATTCCGCGGCCCGTTGAGATTGCTCTTCTGCCTGCTTCAGTTTCAGTTGCTGCTCATGGTCGGCAAGCAAAGCATTAATTTGTCGACGCTTCTGTAACAGTGCATCCGAATCGCCAGCGCGATTATTTGGTACTATATTACTTTGTTCAAGGCTTACCGGTGCCATGCCGGTTTGCGGCATGCCTGGGATCACGGGTGTCTGGAAAGTCGTAAAAGGCTCTTCCGCCGCAGGTTGTTGATTAACCTGTTGTACGCCCAGAATTACCGCGGCAGCCACTGATGCTGCAACAGCCAGTTGGCCGGACTGACGAAGGAATGGTACTACCTTGTTCACCACTGGTAGCGACTTCCATTTGGACTTCGGCGCCAACACTGTTGGTTCCTGGTCAAGCGCGGCTGCAACCTGGGCAGTAATGTCAAATTCCGGCATCACTGAAGCTTCTTTACGTAAACCGCTACGGATGACATGGTAGCTACGCCATTTTGCCAGTGATTCACTATCGTTTTTAATGCTGTCAACAAACCCGCTGTCATCGAGTTCGCCGTCCATAAAAGCCGATAATTTTTCGTGTTGCTGCGTCATAAAGTACTTTTCCTGGTTACGCCCTGATTACTTTTCATCGTTATAAGGCAACCTTGTCAAAATCTACTGTACCTGATCCTGGCCCTAAAGCTCAATATCAGGTTTCCAGTAATGGTTGAATAACCTTATCAATAGCTTCCCGTGCTCTGAATATCCTGGAACGCACCGTTCCAACAGGACAGGCCATTACATTTGCAATTTCTTCGTAACTCAGCCCCTCAATCTCACGCAGGGTAATTGCCATTCGTAAATCGTCAGGCAATTTTTCCATAGCGCGAAACAAAGTCGCCTCAAGTTCATCCGACAGCACACTGCGCTCAGGAGATGAATGCTCCTTCAGTGCATCACTGCCATCATAATAGTCCGCTTCTTCAGCATCGACATCACTGGCGGGCGGCTTACGCCCGATAGCCACCAAATAATTTTTGGCGCTGTTCACTGCTATACGATATAACCAGGTGTAAAATGCGCTGTCGCCCCTGAAATTAGGTAACGAACGATACGCTTTAATAAACGCATCCTGCGTGACGTCTGCCACATCACCGGTGTTTTTCACATAGCGCGAAACCAAGTGCATCACTTTATGCTGATAGCGCGTTACCAGCAGATTAAACGCGTTTTTATCGCCTTGCTGAACACGTTCAACCAACTGTTGATCAGTTATTTGCTCGCTCATTCGAGCCATTTCTCCTACCGACTAATTCCCAAATAGCTCATGCAAGCAATTGAGTAGACTTCGCGTATTTTAAAAAGTTCGCAAAGAATGTGATCTTTTTTTCATTTCTCAAGCTAAACACCCTAAATATCGGTAAAATAGTTGCCATAAAGGCGTTTAGTCTTTTACGTTTGCGCCGAGTTTTATTAGACTTGCCGAAAATCACGCATTGTGACCCTTACATTACATGAATTCAAATGCTTCTTCATCTGTAACACCGGAGCAACCTGCTGACGCTAACGTTGAGCACAGTTGTGATGTTTTAATTATCGGTTCTGGCGCGGCGGGCATGAGCCTGGCCTTATCACTGGCCAATTATTGTCGCATTATCCTGCTCAGTAAAAGTGACTGTAACGAAGGCTCCACCCGTTACGCTCAGGGCGGTATTGCGGCAGTATTTGACGAACGCGACTCCATTGAGTCCCATGTACAGGATACTCTGGAAGCCGGCGCCTATCTTTGCGATGAAGACGTTGTGCGGTTTACTGCGCAAAATGCCAAGAGTGCCATGGAATGGTTAATCGAACATGGCGTCCCCTTTGATCAGGAGCAGGCCGATAACGGCGAAAACCGCTATCACCTCACCCGCGAGGGCGGGCATAGCTTCCGCCGCATCCTGCATGCCGCCGATGCCACCGGCGAAGCGCTGCAAATCACGCTTAACGAAGCGGTATCCCAGCATCCCAATATTCATATTTTTGAGCGTTACAATGCCATCGATATGATAAAAAGCCAGGACAATCCTAACCGCTGCAAAGGCGTATATGTATGGAACCGCAAACGGGAACAGGTCGAGGTGATCCGCAGCCGCTTTATCACCCTGGCCACCGGTGGTGCCAGTAAGGTTTACCAGTACACCTCGAATCCGGATATTGCCAGCGGTGATGGTATTGCCATGGCGTGGCGGGCGGGTTGCCGGGTCGCTAATATGGAATTTAACCAGTTCCACCCTACCTGCTTATTCCACCCGCAGGCGCGTAACTTCCTGATTACCGAAGCACTGCGTGGCGAAGGCGCCCGTCTGGTTCACGCCGATGGCACGCCGTTTATGGAAAAATTCGACGAGCGCAAAGACCTCGCTCCGCGGGATATTGTTGCCCGGGCTATCGACTATGAAATGAAACGACTGGGCGCTGACTGTATGTATCTGGACATTAGTCATAAACCCGCCGACTTCATTGTGAAGCACTTTCCGAATATATATCGTAAATGCCGCTCGCTGGGCATAGATATTACCCGCGAGGCCATTCCGGTAGTTCCGGCGGCGCATTATAGTTGTGGCGGCGTGATGACCGATTTAAATGCGCGTACCGATCTGGACAATGTCTATGCGATTGGCGAAGTCGCTTACACCGGCTTACACGGAGCCAACCGGATGGCGTCTAACTCGCTGCTGGAGTGCATTGTTTTTGCCCGCTCAGCGGCTGAACATATTCTTTCCCGACTGGATGAAACGCCGGCTGAAGAGCCAATCCTGCCATGGGATGAAAGTAAGGTCAGCGACTCTGACGAAGAGGTTATTATTCAGCATAACTGGCATGAGCTACGCCTGTTTATGTGGGATTACGTTGGCATCGTGCGCACTACCAAACGGCTGGAGCGAGCAATTCGCCGGATTAAATTGCTGGAACAGGAAATCAGTGATTACTACTCGAATTTCCGGGTCAGCAATAACTTGCTGGAGCTACGTAATCTGGTAACGGTGGCTGAGCTGATAGTGCGCTGTGCCATGCAACGTCAAGAAAGTCGCGGGCTGCATTACAACCAGGATTATCCTGAACGGGCAGAGAATGCAACGCCATCCATTTTAACGCCCATGCCGTCTAATACCTCACCGCAACCGGGTGATTTAACCAGTTTCGAGCACTAAACGCAGTCGGTGGCGTTATCAACCGATCTGGCCGGTGAAGTAGGTTTCCGCTTGCTCCCGGTTGGCTGAGACCAGCGAGAAGTGGGTAGACCCTTCACCTTGTTCGCTGTATAGCACGGCTTTGGCTGGCACAAACATCGGTCGTTTAAACGCTAACCGCACTGCTTTGCTATTTAGCTCCGCTTGTTTATCCAGCACAGAAACCGCCTTTGCACCGCTGTACATACCATGCACTATCGCCCGTTTAAAACCAAATAATCTGGCTGTCAGCGTACTTAAATGAATGGGGTTAACATCGCCAGACACTTTTGCGTAGCGGCGCACCATTGAAGCACTGAATGCTAACTCTGCAGTCTCGGGTGAGGTTTCACCCGGTGCGACAATATCACTCTCGTAGGCAGGTAACGGGCCGGGCTTAAGTGAGGTTTGCATCAGGTACGTGCCGGTTGCGCTGTATACCCGCTGACCGCGCTGGTTGCCGGTAACGGTAACTTCTACGGCTAATCCTCGGCGATGCTGATAAACAGTACCAAACCGGGCCACCAGCTCACAGGGAATATCGGTGCGGCATTCGGCATACTCTTCTACCCGGTTCTGCAAATGCACCAGTCCCAGTAACTTGAACGGGCTTTTACTGTGAGCCAGCAAGCGTAGTTGCAATGAAAGTCCCCGCACCTGCCAGTAAAACGGGTGCATCCGGGCAGAGTTTTCCCAGCCAACTAACTTACAGTATTTTTTATAGTGACGAGCGCTGGGTAAGAAGGTCTGCCATAACACCGGGGCGCGTTGCAGGCCTTCCAGTGAAGACGGCGTAATATCAGCGGCTTTTTTAAACCCAGCCTGCAAATAAAGTCCTAACATTCAGAGTTGTCCTTGCCTAAACACAATCCTGGCGAGTCGGCGGTAATCTTTATCCTGAACCTGCCAGGGAAAAAGCCAGCAGGTTTCAAACCGCTGCGACTGCTGAAAATAGCGCACCAGATATAATGCACCGGGAAGCAGCTTTGAGCGCGGGCTGATTTGCCAGTTACCGGCGTTATCCTGACGACCGCTAATAACCGTATACCCTTCGCCGGCCTCATCAACAATCCAGGTCTGTGGATAAGGTTCTGAGTTCAGCGGCCAGACCATTGCCAGGCACAAACTGATCCCCCCGATTAGCACTGCCCACCAGAAAACAGGCGTTAACATCAGGATAATCGCGACTGCCACACTGGCCAGCATCATTCGATAAATTGACTGGCGCACGGGCGGTTGCAGAATAACACTATACTTTGACCCGGTTAACAATGGTATCGACCATCCTGGCCAGTTCAGGATCCTGACAAGTCTGATGGCCCATAATCCAGGCAAACAGATCCGGGTCGTCACAGGTCAGCAACCGTTCAAAGGTTTCCTTATCCTGTTCAGACAGATC
>Ga0031671_1016975_pt1 | contig 31752 bp, 29 predicted proteins | sample DeeseametaMP1603_FD_61749 | JGI IMG/M metagenome (GOLD analysis project Ga0031671, IMG submission 61749) | Metatranscriptome of deep ocean microbial communities from Pacific Ocean - MP1603 (Metagenome Metatranscriptome) | ecosystem: Environmental > Aquatic > Marine > Oceanic | place: South...
AAAAAAAAAAAAAAAAAAAAAAAAAAAAAAAAAAAAAACTACATTAATAAAAAGCTATTGTTTGTACCTGAAAATGAATTACACCAAACCGGTTTGAAGAGCAAAAGGGATTTTTAAGAAATGACTGATGTTTGTGTTATCGGCACCAGAGGCATACCTCACTTCGTTGGAGGCATTGAGACAATCTGCAGGGAACTTTATCCAAGGCTCAAGCAAATAGAGCCCGCGTTAAAAATCCTTATTTTAGCTAGATTACCAGACAAAAGACGGCGAAAATTTCACTATTGTGGTGTAGAAGTTAAAGTGCTTTCGGCACCCAAAGTTAGTGGACTTGAAACATTTTTCCATACTTTTATCGCTATTATCTACGCAAGACTATTTATTCACCCGAAAATCATTCACCTCCATGGAATAGGACCTGGCTTTTTCAGTGGCCTTGCCAGATTCTTTTTATTCAAGGTTGTTGTTACACACCATTCCACTGATTTCAAACGGCCAAAATGGAGATGGTATGCAAAAATCATATTAAGAGCGGGTGAGCTTTTCTCATGTTTGTTTGCAAACAGAATAATATTTGTAAGCAAAGCATTAATGGAAGATGTTAATTCAAGGCTACCGTATTTTACTACCAAAAGAATTCTCATTAGAAATGCAGGTGGCTTAGACTCTGTGGACAATGATAGCGAATCTGAGCAAAGCATCCCTGATGAATTGACGAACAAAAAATACATTTTAGCCGTCGGCAGGCTGGACGAAACGAAACGATTCCATGATTTAATCACAGCTTTCGAGAGGGCAACTCACGAAGAGATGATTTTGGCGATTGTAGGGAGCAACTATAATGAAGATGATTATGTTAAGAATCTTTACTCTTTAGGTGGTAAAAGGGTGGTTTTCGTAGGAAATAAAGTAGGTAGTGAATTAAAGGCTGTTTATAAAAATGCCACATTGCTTATTAATCCATCATCCATGGAAGGATATTGCTTAGTCATTGCAGAAGCTCTATCAGCTAATATCCCGATCTTAGCGTCGGATATTCCTCCTCACCGTGAGTTCGAATTAAATGATTATTGCTATTTTCCTATTGGTAACATAGAGGCTCTTTCAAAAAAAATATCACAGCCTAACTACCAGATTTTTCGCAATTATCATGCAGAGGATCTCCAGCAAAAAAACACTTGGGAGAAAAATACACAAAAACATCTGGCTGTTTTTAGGACACTGATGTAAAGCTTAATTCAGAAGCTTTAGGGGTAAAAAGGTCATTAAAAGCTTACCTATTTGATGACATTTGGAGTCAAACACTGTAGGGCCAGGACTTGCTATAGCTCACGCAGGAACAATAGTAATTAATAGTAAAGCTAAAATTGGCAGTAATTGGAGGCTTCACGTATGTGTTAATATTGGGGCAGATATCAGAGACGGTAACCTTGCACCAAAAATTGGGAATAACTGCTACATTACCCCAGGAGTAAAAATGTATGGAGACATCGAAATTGGTGACAATGTTGCGATAGGTGCAAATTCCGTCGTTAACAAGAGTTTTGATAGCAATATAACTATTGCAGGAATTCCAGCTAAGATTATTAGCAATAATGGTCGGCTAGATCCTAGAGCTTAGAAGTTATCATGATAACCAAATCAATGAAGCGGGACAAATCCTCTTCAACTTTCTAAATAGTTTAAAAAAGTATCGGCTTAAATGGCAATCGTAATCTGTTAATCAATAGGAAACTGAAAAGCTGAGTTAATGTCACCTTATAACTCTGTGCAGTGGCCGTGCATATGTATGACTTACGGCCATTTAACAAAGAACTAAAACTCATCGAAAAATTATGTCATATATTTTAAACAGACCCTAATCGTTCGCCCTGATAACTGCCATCTAATACCGCTTGCCACCAGGCAGTGTTATTCAGATACCACTCCACGGTTTTCTTAATGCCGCTCTCAAAGGTTTCCTGTGGGGTCCAGCCCAGCTCTTTTTGAATTTTACTGGCATCGATAGCGTAACGCATATCGTGACCCGGACGGTCTGCTACGCTGGTGATTAAATCACGGTAGCTGCCTTCGGCTTTCGGTTTTACTTCATCGAGGATGTCACAGATGGTATGCACCACTTCGATGTTTTGCTTTTCATTGTGACCACCAATGTTATAGGTTTCGCCTATCTCACCTTGAGTGGCCACCACCACCAGCGCCCTGGCATGATCTTCCACAAACAGCCAGTCGCGAATTTGGTTACCTTTGCCATAGACCGGTAATGGCTTACCCGCTAAAGCGTTTAGTATCATTAGCGGTATGAGTTTTTCGGGAAAGTGGTACGGGCCATAGTTGTTAGAACAGTTGGTCACTACGGTTGGCAGTTTAAAGGTACGTAACCAGGCTTTCACGAGGTGATCAGATGCCGCTTTCGATGCGGAATACGGAGAGCTTGGCTCATAAGACGTTTCTTCGGTGAACAGCGGTAATTCGGTACCAGTTTCCACTTCATCCGGGTGCGGCAAGTCGCCGTACACTTCATCAGTGGAAATATGGTGGAAGCGAAACCCGGATTTCTTTTCATCACTTGACTGAGCATAGTAAGCACGAGCTTGCTCAAGCAGTACGTAAGTACCCACTACGTTGGTTTGAATAAATTCGCCGGGGCCGTCGATAGAGCGATCAACGTGGCTCTCGGCGGCCAAATGCATAATGATATCCGGCTGATACGTATCCAGTACGCGCTTTACTTCAGCGCCATCACAGATATCGACTTGTTCAAAGTAATAGCGCTCGTTTGAGTCGACGTCTTTAAGCGACTCGAGGTTACCGGCATAAGTCAGTTTGTCCAGATTAACCACGGTGTGGTTGCTACCGTTAATTAAATGGCGCACTACGGCGGAGCCGATAAAGCCTGCGCCGCCGGTTACAATAATGGTTTTTGCTGTTGTCATCGTTTTTAATTCTCTGCTGCGCTTACACTAACTCATCCATCATAGCGCTTAACTGCTCGCTCCAATGATTAAGTGGTGAGTTAAAGGTATCTCGCGTTAACGTTTTATCCAGTACACTGTAATGCGGACGGGTTGCAGGCGTTGGGTAAGCACTGCTTGGAATAGGATTAATCGGCACTGCTTGTTCCAGCAACCCTTTTTCTAGCCCTAATTGCTGGATGGCTATGGCAAAATCATACCAGCTGCATACGCCTTCGTCAGACCAATGGAAGATACCCGCAGTGCGCTGTGACGCGGCTTCAACGCATGCTCGTGCCAGGCCTTTTGCCCAGGTAGGACTACCTATTTGGTCGTCAATAATACCGAGTTGAGGCTTTTCGGCCATCAGACGCAGCATGGTTTTAACAAAGTTATTGCCATGGCTGGAATATACCCAGGATGTACGCAGAATGGCGCTCGCTTCGGGAAGTATTGCCTTGACTTCGGCTTCGCCCGCGGCTTTGGTTTTACCGTACATGCCCTGAGGCTCTATGACATCATCCACAGTGTAGGGGGAGCCTTTTTCGCCGTTGAATACATAGTCGGTAGACACGTGCACGAAAAATGCCTTGTTGCTCTTACAATATTGCGCCAGGTTGGCTACGGCTGTTTGATTAAGCAGATAGGCATTTTGCTCATCAGACTCAGCTTTATCCACAGCGGTATAGGCCGAAGCGTTTATTACTGCGTCCGGTTTTAATTCATCCAGTTTGGCAGTGATAGCGTCGCTTGAAGTGATATCGATATCTTCTCGACCCAAGCACACCGCCTCCGGCACCAGGTGAGCAATTTCCCACGCCAGCTGACCGCTTTTGCCTATAACCACGAGTTTCGTCATGATTTTTTCCTTAAAACCTTCATCCTTAAAACGCAGGTGCGTCAACAAATGCGGTGCCCGCTTCATCTTTGCCCGATAAAGACGGCGCTTCGCCATTTACCAACGGCCACTGAATGCCAATGGTTGGGTCATTATAATTCACCGATACTTCAGACTCAGGGTGGTAGTAGTCAGTACACTTATAAACAAACTCAGCCGATTCACTGGTAACGTAAAAGCCATGCGCAAAACCGGCTGGCACCCATAACTGGCGTTTGTTCTCAGCAGAAAGATACACGCCGACCCACTTGCCAAATGTTTCAGAGTCTTTGCGCATATCTACCGCTACATCGAACACTTCGCCAGAAACAACACGAACTAATTTGCCCTGGGTTTGCTCAAGCTGATAGTGCAAACCACGTAAAATGCCCTGCTTAGATTTTGAGTGATTGTCTTGAACAAAATCCACATCGGCACACTCTGCCTTGAACCAATCCGTACGAAAGGTTTCCATAAAAAAACCACGCTCATCACCAAAGACGCGTGGTTCGATAATTTTGACATCCGGGATGTTGGTTTTAACTACTTGCATTGCTTATTCTTTTCCTATCGTCATCACAGAATGTACAGGGTACTTATCCGGGATCTCCCAATCAATGCGCCGATGCTAATTAACCAGACTATTATGGAGATCCCGTCTCAAGGCCGAGATGACAAAAAATTCTTGTCCGGGATGAAATGCTAAGCATTTCACTTAACTCTGTCACCAATCACTTTCAACAGGTAACTACCATACCCACTTTTAACCAATGGCGCTGCCAATTTATCCAATTGCTCAGCATCAATGTAACCCATACGATAAGCGACTTCTTCGGGGCAACAAATTTTAAGACCTTGACGTTTTTCAATCGCCGCTACAAAGTTGGCCGCATCAAGCAGACTATCTAGTGTACCGGTATCAAGCCAGGCAGAACCCCGTCCCATTAACTCAACCTTAAGAGAGCCGTCCTGTAGATACATGTTATTAAGGTCGGTGATTTCTAATTCACCGCGAGGAGACGGTTTAACTTCCTTCGCAAAATCGACAACGCGATTATCATAGTAATATAGGCCAGTTACTGCATAATTAGATTTAGCAACCTCGGGCTTTTCTTCAATCGACAAGGCATTCCATTCATCATCAAAATCAACTACACCGTAACGCTCGGGATCGTTAACATGGTAACCGAATACCGTAGCGCCTTGTGTTTGACCATAGGCATTCTTCAAGGACGCCCGTAAATCGTGGCCATAGTAAATATTGTCGCCAAGTACCAAAGAACAACTATTATTACCAATAAAGTCTTCACCAATTAAGAATGCCTGAGCAAGGCCATCTGGCGACGGTTGAGCAGCATACTGAAGATTAAGCCCCCAGGCCGAGCCATCGCCGAGCAATTCAATAAAACGACTTTGTTCTTCTGGGGTAGTAATAATGAGGATATCGCGAATGCCAGACATCATTAGCGTAGAAAGCGGGTAATAAATCATTGGTTTATCGTAAACAGGCATAAGCTGTTTGCTAACCACTTTGGTAAGGGGGTGGAGACGCGTACCCGAACCGCCTGCTAATATTATTCCTTTTCTCATAAGTAGCCTAGCTAATTTAATTAAAGTGTTGTATCGAAATCAAAGACCAAAACCTAAAATCTTGATATATTCTAACTGTTCATAATCGAAAAATGATAAATCCCGGTTTTTAAATCTATCATGAGAATTTTGGATCTGTATTTTTTGTGCCAAATTTTGGATATCTCGTTTAGATTTCTGGACACCTACGAACGTCGATAAAATTTCGCATGATGCTAACGGGTTAGAGCAAAATTCACTATAATTCAATATTAATATCTTATCGCTAATAACTCTCGAACACTTTTAATCTATCGGAGAAATCAGAAACATTACCATACCAAGTAGGATTTCTAAACAGGCGAGTAAATAGCAGATTATCATTTGCAAAATTTAAGTCATCACCAAGATAGACACCCAAATCTATAATAAACTGAGCAACTGCTCTTGTGCCACTACCCCCAAGCGCTCCTATACCAATTACACAGGCCATTAAGCATCTCCTATCGCTTAAATTTATTATAAATGCGCCAAGGTAAACTTCGATAAATATTCAAAAGCTTAGATTCATAGAACAGTTCATTTTCCTTAAGACTATCTGTATACTCTACAATTATTTTGTTGACAGAAAAAATCGTTTCTTCTAAAAGACCGTCTACTTTCTCAAATAAATAATCTGGAAAATTATCTGTTTTAATTTCTTTGTAAATCTCTAATGCTAAATTTTCTATATTAGAGCCAACGAGAGGTTGTGCAATACTAACCTTGTTGTTTTGGAGTTTCTTATCAATAAAACTGCTTGATTGAAGAACTTCATTCGTATCAACTTCCAAGAATTCTGAAATCTCGCTAGAAACAGCAACATTACGAGAGATCAGTTCAGAAAAATCAACTGTAAGACAGTGTATAGAGTGCTTCTTTATACTTATTTTATAGTTATAAATAATCCATAATAAAAATGAATAATCATACGAAAAACCATTCCTAACGCGCAAAGACTCAGCAACCTCTCTTGGGTCTCTGATCATGTGAATGAAAAATAATTTACTAGATGATTCTTCAAAAATATCGAGCCAAAAATCGAAAAGCAGAGAAACGCGTGGATCTTTCATTCCCCATAATAAGCTGTCCGAATATTCAGAATCAATTAAAGATAACCCTAAGCTTTTAAATTTAGAAATATCTCTTTTTGATTTAATCAAAAAAAGAGGATCGTGCCAAGATGAACCGACACTGTGAAGAATTTTTTCATTCAAGTCGACAAGACTTACATTTTCGCCAAATCCTTTCTCATTAACTCCTTTCTTCGGGCCGTGCAAATTTTTACCCATAAAGACGCCCAAACGAGAAAGTTCGCCAGAGAGCGCAGATGTGCCGCTACGATGCATCCCAAGTACAACAACTCCCTTTGCTTTCATATGAACTCCGTAATATTAGAAATACTAACCAGAAATTATAAAAGTAATTAATGATACTCTACAGATAAACTGAACATTAATAAAGAAATAATTATCAATCTTAAATTAGCTAATTTCTTTTATTCTTGAGGAAAGAGAAGAAAAATTACTTTCTATCCTTTGAATCTGATTTTTGAAATTTTGGCTATTTAAATATACACAACCTGAAAATAAACACCTTAATTTACTGAAAAATCCATATTTATTATAAAAGACGGGAACACCTAAGACTTTAGAAACTGCCTTACTTAACATAAATTGATCTGCCATTGTCGGAAAAAACAAAGGTATTGTAGAACTGTTTAAACAATGAAAAACAAAAGACGTACCACCATGCCCTATAGCAACATCCGCCCATGCAAAACTCTCCCCATAATCACCCCAAACCATAAGATCAACATCTAAATCAATCGATTCTGCCAACTTATCTCTTATAGCCTCAGTACCACACAATACTTTAATATCATATTCTCGAAAAAACTTTTGACCGATATTCAAATACTGAACAATTCTTTCCAATGCGAGCATAGAGAATGTATTTCCTAACGCAATTAGGAGTTTCATGTTTCCTTTGGTTACTGATATTGAATTGTCATTGTATTTATTAGTAACCTGGTAAGAATTTGGATTAAAAATAACCGGAGGTAGAAAGTACATAAACTTAGAAGACTTGGCCCAAAGCGAATCAAACAAATAAGGATGTTTATCGAAAAAAACACTATCATATTTAGTTACAATTTCTTTCATTCGAACATTTAGGCTTTTCCCTTTAGAAAGAACTCGCTGTATATAGAAGGAATCAAAATTAAAAGAATATGACTCACCATCGCTACCTACAACCGTATAATCCAAATTATTATTATACAAAGGAATCTGGGCATAAATACAAATCCTATCTAAATAAACCTTATCTATTTTATGTCTATTCTTTGATAAAAAATCTCCAAGTCGATGCATACCCTTTAGAATATCATCGTTTGTAGCATGATGAGATAAACAACCTATTGGATAATATTTGGCATATTTTCGTGCTGATAAAGCACTGATAATATTAGACTCAATGTCAAAATTAGATGATATAAACCAAACTACCTCTTCTGAATCGTGATTTTTAGTAATAAAATCACAATAACCCATACCACCGAAATCCAGGTGAGCGATTGAGTTTAATGCAATACAGACTATCATGAAATTAAACTCCGCAATTTACCAAGTTTTAAAACCAACTCAAATGGTAATTTACTGGTTAAATCATCTATAAATTTTAATTTCCATTCATCGTTAATAGAATTGGATTGTCGACCTAATTTTTTTAAGTAGTTTGAAAATTTCTTAGGCTCATAATCACTTAGAAAATCAAAGTTCTGATTATTAAAGAATTCTTCAGAATTGATTTTATAGAAATCTTTACCCTTCAAGTACCTCAGAATCGCTTTCTCTTGTTTAATTATAAAATATAACTTCTCCAATATAAGGTTGTAATCATAGTTTTCTATCTCAGTACCTATAAAATTGCTAGACCACTTTTGAGTTTTAGAAGCAATTGCATAAGAAACAGCTTGAGAAAACTTATCTGCTCTACTTATAAAAATATATTTGAAATTGACCTTAGGAAATAAGTATTCGAACTCTTTAAAATACTTGATATGCTGGCCATGTAGGTTTATTCCTAGAATGCCGCTCGGGGCAGTCCTTGTCTTAATTAACATTTCAATGTAAGATTTTTTGATCAAAGCGTGATCACTAATACAATCCCATCTTTCAGCTAATATAGGAAGATAGTCTTTTTGATGAAAGTATTCATGTGCAACACAATACCCGGCCTCAATTAATTTTTCACAAAAAAAAGTACTTCCGCTACGAGGCGTACTCATTATCATAAAAATTGTATGTAATGTACTCGCGTTATCAAAATCCCAACTAGCATTAATGAAATCCTCGGTTGGAACTTTAGATTTTGCTTTACTTATTAATTTCCCATCAAGCTTCATGCTCATATTTCCTTCCTTTTATGACGCTTTCTACTCAAGACTAAAAGAAGATCACGATTTATATAAATTACAATAGAATAATAGGTCAACAATAGAATTGTGACTGATGAGAAAAGCCTAATTATCTCAGAATACTGCTTCACATATATTACGTGTACATTAATTACTTCTAAATATAAATATAGAAGCAGAAACAATGATATATTTCTAACAATAGAAGCAAACAGTGTTTTCACAGGAAAATTAAGGTAATAACACATTTGAGAAAGCTTTAATACACTCGATGATAGTATAGTTATAAACATTATAAGAGGCATAAAGGAGAATTCACTGTTTGTGATAACTATTAGTATAAATGTAAGAGAAACTACAAATATAAAATTATAGATGTTGACTTTTAATAAAATATTAGCTTTATCCATATTAATATATAGCTTGGGAACAAACCACGCCATTGGTTGGAGTATCGCAGCAGCAGCTGTATATTTAAGAAAATCTGATGATTGCGACCACTTATCTCCAAATATCAACTGTATAATTAAATCAGAAAAATAGAAAAGTAATATATATAAAGGAATAAGTAATATTGATATTTTTTTCGATAGATCATTGTATGAATTTAATGGCTCTTCGCTTGAAGCGAAATACGACAAACTTACTGGAGAAAGAGGCGTCAAAATCAACTTTGACGCATTTGATAAAACTTTTCTTCCCACATCCAAGATTGCTATAGATGCAGGCCCAAAAAATGAAACCACTACTATTTCATACACTCGCCCAGTAGTAAATGTGAACAACTCAGCAAGAGAAACTTTCCACCCAAAAGAAAACAATCCGACTATTTCCTTTTTATCCCATAAAACGCAAACATTATCAATATCACTATTCAATTTCTTTAAAAGATACAGATCTGTAAATACTAATACATATCTTCCAATGACGAGTGACCAAATTCCAAATTCACTAAGAGCTAATGTAATACCCGTGATTCCATAAAATAATGATGAAATAGTTTTCCTTATAGCTATCTTTTTATAATCGAATTTTCTTTGTAATATACCGACATAGAAAGATGAATAGCAAAAAATCGCAGGATAAACGCTCATTGCTAAAGTAATGAAAATAAGCCCTTGATTATCTATTAGAAATAGCGCGGGTATAATTATTATCAATATAAACAAGAAAACAGATATACTTAAAATCAAAGAAAAAAACTTAATTTTTGATAATTTTTTGTTATCTAAATCTTTAGTCTTGACAATTATATCAATAATCCCAAATCCACCTAGACTAATTATCAGTTCGATAATTATAAATACGGATACAAATAAACCAAGGTCGTTTGGCAACACACTCCTAGCAACAATAATATAGGTCAAAAGAGTGAGTATTTTTTCACTTAAGCTGCCAATAATGCTCCAAACGCTAGAGTTAATTAATCGCATAATATTTCGACCCATTTTGAACTGATATAATTATCTGTAAATGTTGGATCTATCTCAAATTTCGCTTGATAGTTATTTAGTGCAAAATTCAAATCATTATTTATTGTCGAAAAATAATATTTTTTAACTAAGTCCGGAAATTCGATTAAATATTCGCTGTAAAAATTGCTTGATGATATTAGTAATTTTGCACCATATGATATAGTGTGATAAAAAGTGCCGCTGACGATCATGCTATTGTCTTGATGAGCTATGATAACGAATTTTGTCTTACTAATTATTTCATTTAGTTCATCAAAATCTAGAAACTCTAATTTCAAATCAACATCAAGTTTTCTTTTATTAATTATACTGAGTATATTTTTCTCAAACTTTTTATCTTCACATTTACCAATAATGTGTATCTTTTTATCTTCAGGCCAAACTTGTAGGAGGTTATCAAGTCCTTTATAGGGTTTGATAAGCCCGAAGAAAAGAAAATCTATCTCCTTGTCTACATTCTTATTTTCGAAGCTATTGGTGTAAAGAGGATGTGGAACAACGATAGCACCTTTAATTTGGCTTACTGGGCGATGGATAACTTGCTTATCACTTAGCTTCTTTAGCATCCATATTATAAATTCATAAAGAATCCGTGAATGCGGTTTATGGGGTTTTAAGTTATGCCTTACCCAAATTAACTTTCTGAAAGAGAGACGTATAAGAACCAGCATTAAAAATGTTTTTATAAAACGTAACCAGCCCGAAAGACCAATCCCAACTCTGTCTTCAAACCAATTTAAAACTGCCACATCTCTTTTTGTTAGCGTGATTTTAAACAACGAAGAAAGATTATGCGGAAAGAACAATACACTATAACCAAGACTTTCCCAAATAGCCTTATGGCGCGAGATGTACAAGTTCTTCTTACTTTCCTTAGGATAGCAATATATTTCACGCTTGGTTGAAGCTGACATTGAGGTAAGTAGTCCTTTATTATTTCTTCGTTTCTAACATGGAGTCGATTACACACTTATATTGCTGCGCAATTTTTTCCCAGGTAAATTTATCAGCCTGATCTAGAGGTAAAGCTTGCCACTTTATTTCTGCAGCCCTTTTTAAGGCATCTGCATATGCATTCGCATCTTCTACATTGCATAAGATACCTGCTTCACCAACAATGATCTTTCGCATGTCATCATTCGGTGCAACTACGGGTTTACCGCATGCCATCGCTTCGAGGAATACACGTCCAAACGGTTCATTATCAGAGGCAAGTGTGAATACATCACAGGAACGGTACATAATTGGCATTTCATCGAAAGCACTACTTACTATTTTAAATCTTGTTTCGCCAAGTAAGCCTAATCCCATCTCGTTGTAGTAATCACGGTCAACACCACTACCACATATCACCAGAGAACAATTATTGGTTTTTGCTACGGCGTCAATCGCGAGGTGCATTCGCTTGTGATTCTTGCGGTCCAAAGAACCTACAGCCAAAACAATATTACCCGTTAAACCAAAATCGATTTTGTCACCCGTTGGAGAGAATCGTTCTATATTTACACCGTTAGTAATTATCGATGTAGCTTGTTCAGGGTTTACTTGTTTAACTGCTTCCTGTACTTCCTTGTTGAAAACCACTAAATGATCGGGTTTAAATTTAAGATTACGACGCATCACTACGCCATTAGAGACCAATCCCGCCCTCTCAGTATAAAGTACAGGCGTTTTTTTTAATTTCCGTATGATGTAAGCAATGGTTAATCCGCCATAGTCATTATTGGGATAAACCAGATCGACTTTCGTGAATAGCAAGTACAGTGTATAAGGAACCAAACTTGTTATTGCCTCTATAAGCATTGCAGGGTTTCCCGCAAGCAATTTAAGCATTGGGCCGATAATGGGTTTATTGAGCCAAGGTTTTACTTTACCCCTGGGCAAACAGGGCAGAACTTTACTTGTAGGACTGCATTTGGCACCACATAACAGCGTTACGTCATAATATGGAGCAAGGTGATCTGCTAGTTCTAGTGCACTTAACTGAGACCCTCCGGTAGATGAAATACCTGACTCAGGATGAATGAGAACGATCTTTTTCTTACTCATGATGAAAACTTCCTTATTAAACGCTTCAACCTATTCCGCCAATTAGTGATTTATAAAGGTGTGAGGTTTGATCGGCAATTAATTGCCAATTGTATTTTTTTAAATAATCTTCTTTGCTCAAAGGCGATTTTTCAGGGTAAGCTTGTGTCAATTTTTTTGTTAATTCTGTTACGTTCTTAACTTTGTAGTAATTAGCTTCAGGTAACAAGATGTCTTTATTTGGTGTAATGTCACTTAACAGCACATTGGTATCAGCACTAATGGCTTCTAACGCAACAATCGGTAGACCTTCATGGTAGCTGGGTAAAACAAATAAGTTAGCAAACTTATACAGTGCCTGAAGCGCCACTCCTTCCCTTCTTCCGGCGAAAATAACGTTGTCAGAGGCATTGCTTTTTAATTTTTTAGAATAAGTGTCTTCATGATCGGCACTACCAACTATTACCAGTTTTTTATTTATTTTGGATTGATTGAATGCATCAATCAGATCGTGTAAGCCCTTCTCTGGCACCAGTCGGGCAACAAATAAAATATATTCATCTGGTTTGATGTTCAGATCATCTGGTAACTCACTTTCACTCACATCATTACTAAAGTTATCAAAGGCGCCATTTGGAATATGCTGAATACGCTCTGCTTTTTTCGGGTACTCGGATTGGAGCGCTTCGGTTAGGCTTTTCCCTACAACAATAACAGCATCGGCAAAATGGCAAGCCGCCCGCTCACCAGTTTTTAAAATAAATTTAGCAAAGCCATTCCATTTATCTCTATCATAGTCGGCACCGTGGTGAGTAACAACGACCTTACATCCAAACAACTTGGCTAATGGCGTCCAAATGGCAGGACCGATAGCGTGGATATGAATAATATCAGGCCTGAAAAAAATGCCAGCATACAAAATAGCAAGGAATGTGTGTAAAAACGTCTCTAGAAACTTATTTTTAATCGCCCATATAGACTTTATTCTGATAGATTCAAACTTATAGTCAGATGACTTGAGATAAGGCGAACGCCCTAAAATTGTTATCTGAGTCTGTTTATCCATCCTGGAATAGAGTTGTTGACAATGAGTTTCGATCCCTCCCATGATATTTGGGATTCCGCGTAAACCAACGACACAAACTTTCATATTTCTCCCTAACATCACATCGCACTTCTATTTTGATGTGTACCCAAAATAACGCCGAAAAGCAGCGCAAAGAAAATCAGTCCTTCGATATTCCACAATGGCATGGTCGCCAGGCACATCACCAGTAAGCCTAAAAACGTAAAAAATGTGGTGCGATTATAATGCTTACTGGGAATACTTTTTGTGAGTTTAAATACGTAAAAAATGAGAATAACAAATGAAAGTAAGCCCAGATAACCATACTCAAACAAATATGATACGTAAGTATTATGGGCATAATAACGGAATAGGTCCTGCCATGATTCTGGCCCCAAGCCTATCATTTGTGTTGCCAAGTCACTGGAAAAAAAGATAGTTAAATAACTACTCCACAAATATACACGAGCAGAAAAAAGACGTTTCTCTTCACCTGTGTAATATTCAGGGGCTTTGATTAAGTCGTCAAAGTTATAGAGCACCGTTGCGATATCTGCAAACCGCTCTTGCATTGCTATGCCAGCGACCACAAAAAGCGCGATACCCACAAGCACCGTAATAGACAACACTGGCACTTTATGTCTCGCTTTTAGCTTGCGATCTATTGAGTTATAAAAGTAAATACTAATGATTGGCAATGCCGCTAACATTGCGGTCCGGTAATTAACCAGAACCAATAAGATAATACCAACACTGAAAATTGCCGTTTGAAACCTCAGCGAACCTCGCTCTATTAAGCCTACAATAAACAAAAAAGACACCACTATCATCGAGAATGCGGCTTCATGATTGTAACCGCCTACATAACTTGCAGAGCCATCGCTTTCCGTTGCTTTTACCTCACCCATCAATACAGACATAACCTGCAATCCAATCGGCATTATAAAAGGAACGAATAACTTAAGTAGGCTTGTGTTCATTCCTTGTGCACGAATGCTTAAAAACAGTGCGCAGGCAATCACTAAAAAATAAGCCCACTTAACCAACACATTAACGGTATCAATTGGGGCGAAATTACCTATTCCACTTAACACAATCACTGCAAATAAAAGGTAAAAAGGCACCAATTTTTTTAGCAGGAACACTTTTCCGGGCAATAGTAATAATCCAAAACCCGCAATCGAAATAGACCCGAGAGCATTGATTGATAAGCCAGCTATCAGCGGATCATAAGTTATTTCGTGAAACGCCGATAACACCAAACGCAGCCATATAGCACAAACTGCAAAAGCTAAATACTTATTACATCCAGTGTTTATGCTCTTATACACTAGCAATCCACTGATCACTGTAAATAAGACTTTGATGAGTTCAAACATATTATTGGGTAGCCACTACAGAGTTAATATGTGCTAACAAAGTACGTTGAAACGCGTCTTCTGAGTATTGCTGAGAGCGCTCTGCACTTTTAGCCTGATAATGTTCAATCATGTGCGGTTTTGCCATCTCGATCAGTGCGTGTTTCACCCCTTCAGGGTTATTAACGGCACATAACATGCCAAACTCGCATTGCTCATAACTTTCTACCGCATAATCACTGTCACCGGTTAATATTTCGGCCGGTCCCGATTCACAATTTGTCACCACAACGGGCTTGCCTAAACACATGGCCTCAACAATGGCATTGGGAAAGCCTTCGGCATTAGAGGTCGACACAAAAAAATCAGCGTGTTTTAAAAAACTGTACGGGTTTTGCTGAAACCCTAAAAAGTGTACCTTATCGGCAATGCCCAAATCGCGACATTCTGCTTTTAAACTGTCTTCCAGCTCGCCTTTCCCTAAAACAACCAGGTTTTGTGTGAGCGCGCTTTGTGCATAGGCGTTTAGCATCAGTGAAAAATTTTTATTTTTTACCAATCGCCCGGTGCCAACAATATAGGGTTTTAGCGCTTCTGCCTCGGGGTTAGGGCTGGCTGCTCTTGCGGTTAAATTGGGTACATTAAACGGGTTATACATAACGCCTATTTTATTGCCCGGCACACCAAAGTTTCGCTCTAAATCGTTTTTTACCCCTTCAGACACGGCTATTACTTTATCTGCCTTTGGGTAAAGCAGGCGAATGAGGAGTTTACTTACCGTGTCTTTTAAACCACCCGAGAAATGGCTGGATGTGTTAACCCGTTCACTAATGATAGCTTTAAATTTAAGTTTTTTAGCCAGTAAAACGGTGAGGTAATTGGCTCTGGTTAAAAAGCTAACGCAATACTCAGGGGCAATAGATTGTAACGTGGTGCGTAATTGTTTATACCCGTTAACCAGGCTGCCCTGAGTATTTAAGGTAATTTTATTAACGTATTCAGGAACCTGCTGCGACTCTTCTGTGCTATCGAGCAACACCAGGTAAACACCGGTGTTTTGTTGTTCATAGTACGACTGCATGATCCGCAGCGCATTGGCCATTACGCGCTCTGCGCCCCCACCTTCCAGCGAATTAATAATAAAGGCGACGTTTTTGGTTGTCGTACTGTTAATGCTATCCGTGCTGTTGTTTTTATAAGACAAATGAACTTCCTTTAGCAATGCGTAATACGCTAACCCCTCAATAATAATCTACCCGGTAAGCGTAATGTAGTATTCTTTCAATAAAGTGACTGGCTAGCAACAATATTAACGGGTTTATTTATACCTCATAGTGCAGGCAATAAACAATCAGCGCTTTACCAGGCAGGGTTAGTTGCATACACTCGCCAATATACCTTCACGCAGTGTGAATTACCTGTGGGTTTACACAAAACGCACGGATGTTGAGGATCAAGGTAAATGGCTTACCACATTAAACATACCATTCGCGACGAAGCCGCCATTAAAAACTTATTACAACGATTGCCCGACGACGTGGCCGGTACTTTTACTGACGATCAATTGGCGGCCTTGCATGTCGCCCTGTCAGGCAGAACCTGGGGCAAACACCCGCTGGATATACGAGGCACGTTAAACCTGTGGCGCAAGCGGTATTACTTTGTTGTGCTGGCCGGTAAAGACATGCGGGAACTGTCTCGCAGCCAGCAACGCATGGGCAAGTTTGCCCTGGCAATATTTGTTACTATTATACTGTTTTTGGGGTTATCGGTGGGCTTTGTGATCCTGTACTTACTTAAATCGGCGCTGGGCATTAATTTGTTTGATGGGTTTTCTTTAGGCTTATGGGACTGGTTTAAGTCGCTCTAGCGTCATAGTGGTTTTACCGCATATTTTTGCAGCAATGTGGCTGGCATGGTTACAAACAGCTGTTGTGACAGCTGCGCGGAGTAGTGGTTATCTACCCATTCATAGGCCGCTTTCATATCGTTGGGGCGTTTAACGGTATCATGAGAGTCTGAAGCCACCACATCAACAAATCCCTGGGCCAGCATAAACTCACTGAGCGCAAGGGGCTTATCACCAAAGCGCCCGATGATAGAGCCAGCCGTTAGCTGAAACAACACACCCAGTCGCCGCAAGCGCTGTATCATTTCGGGTTTGCGTTGTAGCTCCCGGTTACGCTCCGGGTGTGCAATAAGAGGCAAAACCTTCCTGGCCATTAACCAGGTGATTAACTGCTCAATGCCCACCGGCACATGACTGTGGGGCATCTCAAACAGCAGTACAGACAAAGTTTTATATTGCCCTATAAATGGCAGTGCCTGGTGTTTAATGCCTTCGGCTAAGAACTCGTCGGCCCGCACCTCTGCCGCATAAGACAACGTAATAGGCAAGCCATTTTCCCGCACTACCGATTGCAGCCGATTAAAGGCGGGTTCAATGGTAGCCAGGGAATTATCGAAGTAACCATAATGAATATGCGGCGTGCACACAATATGTGTGACGCCGCACTCTACTGCTTGTTCAATCATTGCTACCGAGATGTCTAACGACCTGGCGCCGTCATCAATCCCGGGCAATACATGATTATGCAGATCAATCATGCAAAATTAGTCTTTGCTGGTACTGGTATATCCATACTGATCATAAAAACCTGCGTAACGGTCTGCCACATCGGCCTTTTTAAGATCCACCCGATTAAGCACCACGCCGTCCAGGCGATGTCCCACCTGCACAAAACGGCCTAAACCACTTTCGATCACCTTTTGACTGGTGCTGTCAGAACGTACTACATACATTACCGAGTCACAGGCTTCAGCTATCAGCATGGCATCGCTCACTGCCTGCATTGGCGGGGTATCAATCACCACGTACTTGTAAATTTTTTGCAGGTGCTCAATAAGCTTTTTAAAGTGTGGGCCCGCCAGTAACTCCTGGGGATCAGGTGGCAGATTCCCCGCACACAACACGTCCACTTTTGATTGTTCGTCATGCACTAAGCACTCACTTAATTGGTGAGTGGTCATCAGTACATTAGATAGGCCCGGCTGATAATTAGGCACATCAAACATCTGGCCAATACTCGAACGGCGTAAATCAGCATCTACAATAATGGTTTTATCCAGTTGCCCTAAAGCAAACGCCAAATTAACCGCAACCGTAGATTTACCCTCTTTAGGAATACTCGAGGTTACCATCAGCGCTTTGTTTTCTTTGGCAATGTTCAACAGCGACACGCTGGTACGTAAGGTTCTTACTGCCTCGCAGAACTGATGATTAGACTTGTCGAAATACGAGCGCAATGGCAGGCGGGTATTCTTTTTATGTGGCAACCAGGGAATTAACCCCAGCATGCGCTGGTTTAATTTACGCTCTACATCGTCCACCGAGCGAATACCGCTGTTCAACGCTTCTGACACAATGGCTAAAAATACACCGGCAATAACGCTAAATATAAAAGCCGCTGCCGAGAGTAATTTAATGTTCGGCTCCGATGGCTGACCAGGCGGTAAAGCTGCATCCAGAATGCGTGCATTCGCCGTTTCGAATCCGCCAATTTCAGACGTTTCCTGTAAGCGGGTAAAGAAGGCATTATACAGTTGCTGGTTGGTGTCTACTTCGCGTTGCAGCGCACGTCTAACATTGTCCAAGCTGGACAAGTTACGATATCGAACCTTCGCCTGTTCGACTTCTTTACTTATGTCTTTAACTTTCTGTTCTGCAATACGGTATTCAGTATTGATACTCGAAATCAAATCGTTGATTTGCTTGTTAATAGAAGATTGGATCGACTTAAGCTCTGCATTAGCAGCTATCATTTTTGGATGCTTTGGCCCATAGCGCTCACTTAGTTCGGCTACGCGACTCAATGCCGCAGATTCTTGACGGCGCGCGTCGCGAATAGTGCTATGGTTTAACACTTCGGGTAATTGCGCAATTTTATTAAGGTCTGCACCGCCAGAGACTGTCTGCTCGTAGATGGCTCGGTTTTGTTTTAGCGTGAACTGGGCATTCACAAACTGTTCATTTAACCTTTCTAATTCATCTCGAGCTAGACCAACTACACCATCCAGATCCACTACCTCGTTTTTTTCATAAAAAGCAGTAAGGTTTCTTTCTGCGGTCGCTAATTTGTCTTTAAGGCCTTGTAAGCTACCAGTCAAAAACGTTGTAGCTTTAGACGTCATATCAACTTTGGCTTGCAAATAGCTTTCTACATAAACTTCACCAAGTGTATTGGCAATTTGAGCAGACAGTTCGGGTGACTCGCTAGTTGCTTCGATATCAATTACCTGTGTGTTAGTCACCAAAGTAAACTCAACAGATTTCATAAGTTTACTGGCCGCTTTCTGTTTTAAATTAAACTCACGCTCTTCTGCGGTTATTTTTCGCGGCTTCTTGTCTTCTTTTAACCCTGCGGTGGTTAAAACCCAAACTTTAGCTTCTGCCAGAATGCCCGGGGGTTGATTAAACTCACGCATAAACACCGGGTTTTCGTGCAGCGACAATTCCTCTACCGTACGCATGGCAATATACCGGGAACGCAATATTTCGTATTGCGTTTGCATGTATTCTTTGCGCTTGGTATCTAAGCCATACACTTCTTCAATCGACACCACATTCGCTTGCTGCGACTCAATTATTAATGAGGCGCTTGCCGTATACTTGGGCGTTATTTTTAGCAAAATGGCTATAACCAAAAGAGTAAAAGCAATAGCTAAAAATATAATACGCCAGGAATATAGTTTTATGATTTTCCAATAATGTCCCAGGTCCAGAGTTTCATCATCGAACAATTTATTACCACTTTGTTCTTGCTGTATTGTCATTTTCGTTATTTCCTACTCTGTCCTTGCTTAAAAATATCCATTGGCCACAGTGATCACGTCACCGGGCTGAATCATGTCACTGATTGAAACCGCTATGGTGCGACTTTGTCCATTAATCGTGCGTACAATTTGAATTTCTTTTTTGTCAGCCCTCTCGGTATAGCCGCCAGCAATAGCGGCTGCTTTATTGACCGATAATCCCGGCTGATATGGATATCCACCTGGCTTTTTCACCGCACCATCAATAAAGAAAGGTCTGTATTCCGTGATGTTTACAGAAACCGAGGGATTGATAAGGTAATCACCCAATAACCCATTATAAATAGTACTCTCTACCTGATTTAAAGTTAGCCCTACCAGCTTAATTTCGCCTAAAAAAGGATAATTAATTGTGCCTACATCTGGCAGGCGTGTTGTCATAGATAATTCAGGTTCGCCATATACGTTAATTGTAATAATATCACCCGCCCCCAATTGGTACTGAGCCATCTGTTGGTTCGATTGCTGGGCAAAACTGCTTGTACTCAAAAGTGCTAACCAACATAAAACTAGTATTTTTACAAAGTTCATTTTATTCATTACAGCGTTACCTTAATCGTCAAACCCAAAACACGGCGGTTAAAGTCAATTGATAGCAAGTTACTACTCCTCGTTGAGTAATTATAAAACGTGGTAAAGTTCAACCATCTTCTAAATTGATAATCAACTGCAAAGTTGACTGATGTCGTACTATCTTCTCGGTACTCAATTGTTGGGTCAAGCCCTTGAAATTCTTGTCTGGCATAACCAAGGCCTACTGTTGATTGCAACCTTTCTAACCATTTTTGCTTCCACACCAGGCGACTATTAGTTGTATCAATAAAATCTCCTAACGCATTGTTTTCTCGAGTATCAAAATCACTTAACAGGGTGAGTGACATTATTGAAGTGGGTTGCCAGGTAACGTCTACATACCAATCGACACCATAAAAGTCTTTACGTTGAGGTGAAACAAAATCACGTTCCTCATAACCGATTTGAGCTGTACCACTTAAAAACGCTGAAGCATCCCAATCAACACCGATAAGGATTGAATCGCGCGTACTATCGAGCGTTGTAAAATTAGTACTATCAGCAGCATATTGAATATCGTCTCTTTCGATATCCAGAGCAATTCGAGCAAAAGGGCTAAAACGGTACTTCGCGCTCAACCCTGCTGAGAGTTCTTCCCTATCCCTGTTAAATAGTGGTGTTATGTCTAAATCGTAATCCAGATCTCTATAACTGAGTAAACCTGTTGCAAATATAGTTGAGCGACTACTCCCCAGCATATACTCGCCACTGATGAATATATCGGTAAAATTATCTGTCGAAGTTAAAATATCTGCCCGACCAGCAGTAAAACCTTGCCCTCGAGCTTCATGCCCTTCTTCCAGAGAAACTCTTAACAAGACACTTTGCGTATCTGTGAAGAATGCGCTTGCGCTATAATTTAAAAAATGGTCAGTATAATTGTCTTCACTGCTCGAATAATATTGAGCATTTTCCAGTCGATAAACTAATCTCTGTCTACTAAAGTTGTTTTCTGTATAAAATTCTACTTGAGGCGCAACAGTTAAACGGTAACTTTCAATTATACTTTCTGGATCTCGTACATACGTAACGTTATCAACATACGCTAGCTCTGTATTCACTACCGGAGTTATGCGAAAACCACCATAGTTAATTGAAGCTGGTTCTTGCGCTTGTGCCATTGCGGTTGTGCTAAGCGTCCCTATCAATACACAAGTTCGTAGTAATAACACACAACTCTCCATTCCTATATATTAGTACTTTTGCGTTAGGTTAAGGTGATTAAGTTCCCCGCACAAGTCCCCACAGTAAATAACATTATACTTTTTCACAGTATCAACGCGTTTTGTTGTTTACTTTGGCTTAGCTGGCGCTAAGCGCTTCGCATTCGTCTCGAATCATGGTAGCGCATAGTTGTTACCTGCAACACTGTTTCTACCCTGATAAGCACAATTAAAACGAGCATTCTTAATGCGCTTTTCAGATGAATTTACCTATTTGTTACAAAGTGGCTTATACTAAAGCGAATTCTGGCCTATTGCAGTAAGCGCTATACTCATAAAACCATTATGCAACGCAATGATTTAAATAATAAAGCAGACATTTGCGTATCGATTATATTACCGGTATTTAACCGCGAAAAAACAATTGAAAGCGCTATTCTTAGTGTTTTAGAACAAACCCATACCAGGTTTGAGCTGATTGTGGTAGATGACGGCTCCAGCGATAACTCCGTTTCTTTAGCGCAACAAATGGCTTCACAAGATGACAGAATTAAAGTTATCACCCACCCCAAAAATTCTGGTCGTCCTTCGGTGGCAAGAAACACCGGCGTTCAACATGCCCGGTACGACTGGCTGGCGTTTTTAGACTCCGACGACGAATGGACTAAAAACAAGCTTGAGCTGCAACTGGCATTCGTTGCCGAGTTGCCCGAGGTAAATGCGGTGTTTGCCGATTGCCATGTCAAAAAATACGCGCACAAGCAGTACATGCTAAGTTTTTTTGCCAGCACCGGTATTTCAAAAGCGTTAGACGAGATTGAACTTAACCACAGTGAGCATGGCCGCACTTTTAACGCTGCGGCTTTAGAAGGATTGCTGTGTGAAACCGGGTTTATTATGACCCAGGGCGTACTGGTAAAACGCGCACTGTTTATTAAAGCCGGTATGTTTAACCCTGAGTTAACTTATTCAGAAGATACCGACCTCTGGCTAAAGCTCGCGAGCATGGCTACCTATGGTCAGTCTTATGGCCAGCTGTTTTCTTACATTCAGCGGGAAGACAGTATCTCGGTTAACATTCAGAGTCGTTACTACGCTGATCGGCTGAGTGTGCTCAAAAACCACATTGCACTGCAAACTTCCAAACAAAACACCCGCCTGCTAAAACGCCGCCTGGCAGCTACCGCCATGGACATTAATTTTCGTACCGGCGGTGCTACAAAATGTTTGCAGGATTGGGATACCCTTAAAATACTGTTGTCAGATCCCATAGCCGCCAGAAATGCATTAAAAGTGTCGATAAAAAATTACCTGAAATCTTTTTAAGCCAGCCTGTAGTTGGTGCTAAAAACGTTTTAGCTTTTAAAGAACGTTTTAAATTCGGCCAGCAAGTTACGGTTTAGCGCAAAGTTTATGCCCAGATAAGCCACTCCCATTAATGTACCAATAAGTAATACATCAACGAGTGTTTGCATAAATGCGCCGGTGGTGAACTGCCAAGTAGCATAGCAAAGCAACACTACACCGCTGCCTACAAACGCATGAGCAAAGGTCGACAGGTACATTTTTTTAGGGATTTGCAGCAGCATTCCAGCCACCGCAAGGTTATAAGGTAACAGTAACAATGTGCGGGTAAAAATAGCCACCGCCGCCCCCATCGCGCCAATTTCTGCCCCCAGCAACCACACTATGATCAGCACAATGATCGACGTAACAAATATCGCATTCACGGTTAACTGGGATTTGTCTAAGGCAATCAGCATAGCTGGAATAAAGGTAGCAGACGTTGCCAGTGCTGCCGCAATGGCCAGTACGGTTAATATGGGTGCAGACTCGGCCCAACGCTCACCTAAAAGGGTGAGCACTATAGGCTCAGCAGCTACCGCAATGAGTAAAAAGAATGGGAATACCACAAAACTACTGAATTTGGTGGCCGACAGAAAAAATGTGCGAAAAGACTCCAACTGAGTATCGGCATCGCGACGGCGTGACATTACCGGTATTGCATAGCTGTTTAAGCCCTGGGTGATGGCGTTAACCGGCAAGTCCACTACCCGTTTGGCTACATTAAAATACCCCACCGCCGCACTGCCGCTTACCGCCGCCAGGATCATTTCAACCCCTTTATTCATGGCCGTCCAGTTAAGCGCTTTAAGCGCAATCGGCCAACCGGTTTTAATCAGCTTGGTATAAAAAAAATGTCCATCAAAACAAAAAGGTACCCGTAGCTTATAGGAAAACATGATCACTACTGTGCTAACCAACTGCATCACTACGGCCTGACCAATAACAGCCCAGCCACCAAAGCCGTAAATGGCCAGTAAAATGCCCGAGCTCATACCCATAACCTTACTAAGTAAACTGCGCACCGCTAGCTGCTTATACGCACCGTCACGCTGCATGTGGCATATGTAAAGCTTACCCAGCAAACTAATTGGAATACTCAGGGCGCCTACTGCCAGCATAAAATACGCGGCAGTATCATTAAGCACGAGCGCCCCTATTCCGCAAACCAACATAAAGCTTGCACTGCCCAACATCAGGCTCCCCCAAAAGTAACTGCCGTTTTCTTCGGGCGTGATCACTCTAAACTTGAGCATAGGGGAAGTAAGAATGGTGGTGTAAAACAAAGCGATAAGCTCACTCACACTCAGGATGATCACTGCCGTGCCAATTTCGCTGGGGGTAAGATAACGCGCGATAATCCAAAAAGACAAAATGGACAACGCAATCAAGCCCACTTTTTCAATAAAGATCCAAATCAGCCTGAAAGCGCGCGTTTTGTACATTACTGCTATGTCCTACTACGTTGCTAATCTAACCAGGCTTGTTTAAAGCGCGCTAACTTGCCGTAACTGTTGTCCCGCGCCACCACGGGTAAGCGTAGCATTGTCGCGAGTATCATGCCATGCAGGCGGTCAGTATCAACACACTGAAAACGATTAAAATAGTCTACTGCAATAGCAATTTGCGCAGTAGTAGCCCGCTGCCATAAATACGGGGCACACGGGTAAAGCGGCAGCCTTCGCTCTGCCGAGATCAACCAACGAATACACCGGTACTGGAAATAGTAAGTTCGCGTAAATACATCGCACCAGTCAAACCCATTCACATCGGCCCCGTTTGCGGAGTCTGTCGATTCAACGTCGCGTCGTCTGAACATCAGGGTATCGCTGGCCGAGCGAGGCACCTTTTGTGGGTTGGCTAAACCGGGCAACTGGTTACTTAACATGTAAGCAATATCGGGGGTTAACTGGCTGTTCAGCGCCGGGAATTGCTGCAAAAATGCCAGCGAGGCGTGATCGCGCACATGCAAATGCAAATCCCCATGCTGGGCAAATAGCTCGGCATCTTCATTAAACGACTCCGGCTGATTAAAATGAATAGACTGCGGCATCATTACAATGGTGTGGCTTTTAAAGTGCTTTATCACCTCCCGCCTTAACTGCTGATGGGTAGGGTAAATATCACCAAAGTTCCCTCCCCCTTGCAGCACCAGCGCCACGTCTGGTGGCAATTCGCTGGTTAACAACGCCTGATAGTCGGCCAAACAGTACTGCCTGATCACCTCTACCCTGAGCTGTTTTAACAAATGCAGCGTGCCATGGTAAATGAGCCAGTCACCCAGGTTGTGATAAAAAGGGTAATCAACCAACACTACACGTTTACCGGCCAATACCGCCATGTTGTTTAACAGCGTTTGTTGAAGTTTGTTTAACGTGGATTCGGCAACAGTAAATGGTTTCATTATTTTGCAACCCGCCGGTTTGCTTTAAACACGCGTCGGGTAAAACGCTGCCAGGGAGTAAAAGTGTCAGTGCCTTCACATTTGCGGCAATATAACGTAGTGCTTGGGGATACGGCATAAAAGGGGTTTGTTTTTGCCTTCTTACGGGCTGTAGGCATCAGTTTTAATGCCAGCCAGATACCGTTGAGCGTTTTTGTTAGCAGTTGCGATCTTATGCCTTTATGTAAAAAAAGTACGGCACTGAAAAGCCACTTTGCCCCTAAGCCCGACTGCTTAAGCTGAATATACAGGGTATTGCGCACATTGAATTGCCAGCGATTACCCGACCACTGCACCCTATGTTCTGCTGCAACCTTGTGTGCAATCTCCACTGTAGGTTCGTAACGTATATGGTAACCAGCGTTAAGTAGGCGCATGCTCAAGTCTTTTTCTTCCAGCATAAAAAACAACACATCGTCGTACATGCCAACCTTAGTGAAAGCATCCCGCCGTAAAATATGACCGGCCCCAACAAAATGCGTGCTGGCAAAGGATTTATCGGCAAATTGTTTCATTACCTGCGGATACGACCAACTACTTGCATCATCAATATCCTCGCCAAAGCACTTAATTCTAAAACCAAACGCAGCAGTTTCAGGCTCGCTTTCCATTAGTGTGACGGCCCGCTGCACCTGGTGTTGGTCGGCAAATTCGGCGTCGTTATCTAACGCAATAATATACCGGTACTGCCCATGCTCAGCAGCTACATTGCGCCCGCCTGCCACCCCGAGGTTTTCTTGCAGATAAATACACTGTAATTTTGCCGTATTACAGCGCGTTTCGAACTCGCGCAGTTGATTAACGTTTTCGGGTTTTGACCCCTGATCGACCACTATCACTTTGCATGCATCCAGTGCTTGGTTCAACGCACTGGTAATAGCAGCGATGGTGTCGTCTATTCGATCCCAGGAGAGAATAATAATATCAGCGCCAAGAGGGTACTGCATGACTAAAGAATTCCTCTCTTAGGTTTACGAACAGGCACTAAGGGCTTTAGCCCTATTGTTACAGTCAATTGTAAGCGGTTGTTAATATAGGTTACAACAATATTCCCAATAACCAAAACACCCGATAAATTAAAGTGTTGCCGGCGGTTTCAGGGGTTGTATGCAGGTTTCAGAAAAGCCAAGCAAAACATTGATGCAACACAATAAATACAAACCTCAACGCAATCATTACACGAGTTTAACAGGGTTGGAGTGCAAAGTGTCGGGCTGTTACTTTAGTATAAGCAAAAATCGCTTTTTCCCCTCTTGAAAACGCGTATACTTAATTTTAAATTTGTTGAATCTATACAGAATTGTAACTCGGCATGTACATAATCACCTGCTGAGTAAGTAATAGCTATAATAACAACTTTAAAGTAATGCTTCTCAAGGACAAGAAACAACATACCGCCGTTAGGTCGACCATGCTTTTCTGCGGATAAAATCAACATGGATATTCAGAGGTAATAGTGGATAACAAGCCTTCAGAACAACACTCTCTTATTGATGCTGACGATCAAAAATACCAGCGAAAGCAGGGGCTGATGGTAAAACACCAGAGTAGCTTTTCTACTTTGTATCGTTTAGTGGATCTGTTCTTAACGGTGGTGATCTACTTTTACGCCATTTATTACTTCGAAGCAGAGCACAATACCGGCAACCTGGTGTTATTGCTTACTTTTGTGGTGGGGTATCAGCTAAGTGCTGAGGCCTTGCAGCTTTACCGCTCATGGCGCGGCGAGCACACGGTATCAATGCTTAAAGCCACTGCCGTTGCCTGGACAGCCAGCTGTGCAATAACTATCTCCCTGAGCTACTTTTTATATGCCCCTACCGTCTTGCCTACGCCGGTAATCTTAATGTGGTTTGGCGCTACATTTTTAGCCCTAACCAGTTGGCGTTATGTTATGCGCAAACTGTTGTTTAAGCTGCGCAAGAGCGGTTATAACAGTCGTTTTGCCATTGTGGTAGGCGCTAACAAGGTAGGTTACAACCTGGCCTTGCAAATGCTCGAAAATGAGCAACTGGGTATTCGCTTTAAAGGGATCTATGACGACCGCGCCGAAGAAAGGCTACCCCATGAGTTTAAAAATCAAATTGCAGGCAAAATTGAAGAAGCCATTGAGCTGGCCAAAAACAACCAGGTTGACTACATCTATATTGCATTGCCAATGAGCGCCAAAAACCGTATTCAGAACATTCTGGAGCGGTGCAGCGACTCCACCGCCAGCGTCTTTTTAATTCCCGACTTCTTTATGTACAACTTACTGAATGCCCGTTGGCACAGTGTTGGCTCTGTACAAGCGCTGAGCGTATACGACACCCCTTTTGACGGATTAAATAACGTATTAAAACGGGCCGAAGACATTGTATTGAGTATTTTGATTCTAATTATGCTGGCGATCCCCATGCTATGCATTGCCCTCGCGGTCAAACTTACCTCACCAGGCCCGGTCATTTTTAAACAAAAACGCTACGGTTTAGACGGCAGACAAATTCTGGTGTATAAGTTCAGGTCCATGTCGACTCAGGATAACGGCAATGTAGTAAAACAGGCCACTAAAAACGATCCGCGCATTACGCCGCTGGGTAGTTTTCTGCGCCGCACATCACTCGATGAGCTACCCCAGTTTATTAACGTGATCCAGGGGCGCATGTCTATTGTTGGGCCGCGCCCTCATGCCGTGGCCCACAACGAAGAATTCAGAAAAATCATTAAGGGCTATATGCTGCGGCACAAGGTTAAACCTGGCATTACCGGCTGGGCCCAAATAAATGGTTTACGGGGCGAAACCGAAACCATTACCAAAATGGTTAAGCGGGTGGAGTTTGATTTGGAATACATCCACCGCTGGTCGTTATGGTTTGATTTAAAAATTATTTTCCGCACGGCCCTGGGTGGATTTTCTGGTAAAAACGTTTACTAAAGGGCCATTTACTAAAGCAGGTATTACCGCAGACTTACTTCTCTTCTTTTAAGCGAACATAGGTGCGGTACTTTTTCTTGAGCAACTTGTCGATGTACTGGGTAAGTTTGATTTTATGGCTTATAGCATCATCTAACGCATCCACCAGTTCGCCCAGCATGGCTTTATAATACTCAGCATCCTGTACTTCATTGCCTTTAGGGGTTATCAATCGCTCCCGCTTTGGTGAATCCGATGCTGCTGCGTTGCCGTTATCAGAGTTGTTGTCTGCGTTAGGCTCCGATTCGGTTTGCTCACTTTCTGTTGCGGCGTTATCGGCTGCCGCAGACTTGTTTTCCGGCACAAACATTTCAGCCTTCACTTCTTCTACAACTATTTTAACTGACTCGTCACTAAACACATCCAGCTCTTCCAGATACCCATACAGTAAGGTTCGATCTAAAAGTGTATTGATTTTACGTGGGATACCACGGGTAAACTGATGAATAGTGGTAAACGCAGCCTCAGAAAATAACTGCGCGCCATTCCAACCGGCCTGAGCCAGTCGGTAGTCGATATATTTCTGTGTTTCTTCGTCGGTGAGTGGTGCTAAATGGCAGGATGCCACAATTCGCTGGCGAAACTGCTCCATATTGGGCGCCCGCAAAATGGGTTGCAATTCTTCCTGACCAAGCAAAAAGCTCTGCAATAACGGCTTACCTTTTTGCTGAAAGTTAGACAGCATCCGTAGTTCTTCGATGGTTTCCAGCGGCAGATTTTGTGCTTCATCCACCAGCAATAAAGCGCGACGTCCCTGAGCACTCAGAGTAAACAGGTAGCTTTCAAAGTCTTTTAGAATATCGGCTTTAGATTTTCCCGCCACATCAATTTCAAACTTAGCGGCCACCATTTTAACCAGCTCATCCGGCGACAATTTCGGCGTTACAATTTGTGCCGCCACAATATCGTCTTCCATATCCGCAAGCAGGCTGTTGGCAATAGTGGTTTTACCGGTACCAATATCACCGGTGATAACAATAAACCCCTCAGCCTGAGATAAGCCGTACTGCAAGTAGGACATCGCCCGCTTATGCCACTTACTGGCAAAGAAAAACGCCGGGTCAGGCGTTAACTGAAAAGGCTTTGAGTTAAGTCCGTAATAACTTTCGTACATGAAATGCTTCTACCGCTGTTAATGTGTTGCGCACATTATACGCTCGACACGATTTTTGTTAGCTTATCCTAAAGTGCCTGCGTGTGCATTAAATCAACACCTAAAATGCTCAGGATTTACCATAACTTTGCTGCTTCACTATGGTCTCGATAATCCCGGTGGTCGACACGCCTTCCTCAAAGTGTAAAACCTTGACCGTACCGCCATTATCCAACACTTCCCTGCCGCCGGCGATCTCCTCAACCTTATAATCGCCGCCTTTAACCAGCACATCCGGTAAAATCCCGGCGATAAGACGTTGCGGGGTTTCCTCACTGAAAGGCACAACCCAGTCAACCGCGCTCAATCCGGCAAGCACGGCCATGCGGCGTTGTACCGGGTTAACGGGTCGCCCCGGACCTTTTAATGCCTGTACCGATGCATCGGTATTTACCGCAACAATCAACCGATCGCCCAGCTTGGCTGCAGCATCCAGATAAGACACATGACCGGCATGTAAAATATCAAAGCAACCGTTGGTCATGACGACTTTTTCGCCCCTCTGTTTGGCCGCCGATACGGCAAGGGCCAGCTGTTCCTCTGTCATCACACCCCCATCCGGGTGATTGTGCTGGCCGGCAGCCACTGCAAGCTCAGTAGTAGTAACCGTTGATGTGCCTAATTTGCCCACCACTATACTGGCAGCGAGATTTGCCATTACACAAGACTGTTGCAAACTCTCTCCCGCAGCGATGCAAGCTGCCAGTGTCGAGATGACCGTATCACCTGCACCGGTAACATCAAAAACTTCCTTGGCTTTGGCAGGCAGATGAAACTCGGTTTCGCCCGGAGTAAACAGCGTCATCCCCTGTTCTGAACGAGTAACCAGTAACGCGTCCAGTGCCAGATCTGAACAAAGCTTATTAGCCAGTTCCACCAGTTGCTGCTCGCTTTTCACTTCGCCCATAACGGCGGTAAATTCAGCCATGTTAGGCGTGATAAGCGTAGCGCCATGATATTTTTTGAAATCGGTCCCCTTTGGATCTACCACTACCGGTTTATTTTCGGCGTTGGCAAGCTCAATAAGACGTGCAGGGTTACTTAGCGCCCCCTTGGCATAATCTGACAGGATTACCAAATCATGGTCAGCAAGGGCTGCAGCAAACTGGCTTTCCAGCGATGCTTTATCCACATCGGCAAAAGAGCGCTCAAAGTCCATTCTCAGTAACTGCTGATTACGGCTCATGACTCTGAGTTTGGTGATAGTATCGAAACCGTCACAGCGGCTGAAATGGCAATCAATACCGTACCCGAGCAGCCGTTTTTCCAGTGCATCTGCATTTGCATCGTTACCGGTCATCCCCAACAGAGTGACTTTAGCTCCCAGCGAAGATAAGTTAATCGCCACGTTGGCCGCGCCACCGGGGCGGTCTTCCGCGTCGTTAATGTTAACCACCGGTACCGGTGCCTCAGGTGATACCCTTGCCGTTGCACCGCTCCAGTAGCGATCCAACATTACATCACCAACAACTAATACTTTGATTTGACTAAAATTCGGGAGTGCCATTTCTGTCTTTTTCGATACACTAATGGCGGGATTATAACAGTGATCAGACACGAAGAGCCAACTCATGACCCCGTGGTACGTATATTTACTTAAAACTGCCAGTAATACTTTGTATACCGGCATTACTACCGACCCTAAAAGGCGTATGCGGCAACACAGTGGTGCAATTAAAGGCGGGGCTAAGGCGCTGCGAGGCAAAACACCACTTTCCTTTTACTGCATCTTTGAGGTGAGTAATAAGTCTCAGGCGCTCAGACTGGAGGCCTGGATAAAGCAGCGCAACCGGCAAGCTAAAGAAGCGCTGGTCAGAGCGGAAAGCGAATTGCCGGTTCCGGCAATCCGCCTGACCAACCAGGCTATCCGGCAGATGAACTCAACACACTGCTAATAATCATAGCCAGGCCGATACTTAACGTGAGCTCCACAGCGGCAACGCCTACATTATGCTGCTCATCCACTTCTTTCTGATAATTAATATCATTTAAAATGGCACGCTTGCTGATAGCAACCAGGACCCACAATAACAAAGACAGCAATACGCTGGTCACCAACCAACCGGTCACATTACTCACATAGCCTTGCGGGCTATAGCTCAACAAGGCCCCGGCAGAAGATACCACAATAGCTGTGCCCAACAGGTTGCCGGCATGCTGAACAGCCAATGCTAACTGACCGGTATCCAGGGCACTCTGAAAGGAGTGATTCTGGTTTTGCATGGCATAACGCATTTCATAAATTCGGGTCATGATCAGCAGGATGGTCAGCACCACCAGAAACCCGGTAACGATGGCAATCATTGCATTCACATCACTGCCGTCAACCCAGACCATTATGCTGCGTAAGATAATCGCACTGGATACCAGACTGGCGGCATCCACCAGCGCAACGCTGACGTTCCGATCGCTGACTTTATGCTGTGTATCAACGGCATCGAGCACAATTTTATCGTGAGCAAAG
>Ga0031671_1367264_pt1 | contig 24681 bp, 19 predicted proteins | sample DeeseametaMP1603_FD_61749 | JGI IMG/M metagenome (GOLD analysis project Ga0031671, IMG submission 61749) | Metatranscriptome of deep ocean microbial communities from Pacific Ocean - MP1603 (Metagenome Metatranscriptome) | ecosystem: Environmental > Aquatic > Marine > Oceanic | place: South...
TTCCAGCAGATGATCACCCGCCTGGGCCTGAAGCAGCCGGAAAACGCCACCGTGCGCAGTCACGAGGAAGGCATTCTGGCGGCCCGGGAAATCGGCTACCCGCTGGTGGTGCGCCCGTCCTACGTTCTGGGCGGCCGGGCCATGGAAATCGTCTACGACGAAACCGAACTGGTGCGCTATATGCGCAGCGCCGTGCTGGTGTCCAACGACAGCCCGGTATTGCTCGACCACTTCCTGAATGCGGCCATTGAGGTGGACATCGACGCCATCTCCGACGGCACCGACGTGGTGATTGGTGGCATTATGCAGCACATCGAGCAGGCCGGCGTTCACTCCGGTGATTCCGCCTGCTCGCTGCCGCCGTACACCCTGTCCCAGCAGGTTCAGGACGAGATGCGCGACGCGGTCAAGAAGATGGCCATTGAGCTGGATGTGGTTGGCCTGATGAACGTGCAGCTGGCCTGGCAGGATGGCGAGATCTACGTGATCGAAGTGAACCCGCGGGCCTCCCGGACCGTGCCGTTCGTGTCCAAGGCCATCGGTGTGTCCCTGGCCAAGGTGGCCGCCCGGGTGATGGCGGGCAAGACCCTGAAAGAGCTGGAGTTCACCCAGGAAATCATCCCGCGCTACTATGCGGTGAAAGAGTCGGTGTTCCCGTTCAACAAGTTCCCGGCCGTGGATCCGATCCTCGGGCCGGAAATGAAGTCCACCGGTGAGGTCATGGGGCTGGGTGACAGCTTTGATGAGGCGTTTGCCAAGGCTGAGTTGGCTGCGGGTGAGATCCTGCCCTTGACTGGGCGGGTTTTCATCTCTGTACGGGACATTGACAAATCGGGAGCAGTGTCCATTGCCCAGCGATTTATTGATCAGGGATTTGAAGTCATCGCCACCGAAGGTACAGCCTGTCATCTGGAGCAACACGGTGTTCTAACGGATCGCGTTCGCAAAATCGAAGAGGGCCGTCCGAACGTCCTCGATATCATTAAAAACAATGACATCCAGTTACTGATCAATACCAGCGACGGCAGGGCAACCATAACCGCTTCCGCGGAGCTTCGACGACTGGCTCTGAGAATGAAAATTCCTATGGCCACTACGCTGGAGGGAGGCGATGCCTACTCCCGTGCCGTGGCTTTTGGGCCTTTGAGAGAGGTCCGGTGCCTGCAAAGTCTCAAAGCACGATAGGTAAACGGAGCGATTACCGCCGCTTGGGAGTCAAAGGCTTTACGTTTCCTGAGGAAGGCACTGAGTCATTTTCGTTCTGCCCGTCTTCCGGAATTGCCTGGGCCAGTCTGGCATCAATGCTTTCCAATGCTTGTGCAATCCGCAGTAGAGATTTTTCTGCATTTGCCCAGTTCTGCGGCTTTCCATTCTGATCCGCCCGACCAGATACTGGTGATGATTCCCGCTTTTTACGAGAGGGGCTTTTGGGTACGCTGGCAGGGTCATTCTCTCCCAATAAATCTCTTTGTATACCATTAAGGTCGTACGGATCGATAAATGGCCTGTCCTCAGAGTAGGCACACATCATCATGCCATCACACAGTTTGTTGATTAGCCTGGGAATACCTTGACTTAATTTGTGTATTTCGCGGACGGTGTCGCCATCAAACAGCTTGTTCCCACCATGCCCTGAAACTAGCAGTCGATAGTCAATATACTCTGCAGTTTCGGCCAGTGTTAGGCCTTCGAGGTGAAAAAACAGTTTTACTCGTTGGGACAGTTGGGGAATGCTTGAGACGGACTTTTTCAACTCCGGCTGACCGAGCAGAATAACCCGCATTGAAGGTCCACCCATGCTCTCCATTCCCGTTAGCATCCGAATATCTTCAAGATTCTCTCTTGATAGATTTTGCGCTTCGTCAATGGCGAGCACTACCGGTGTCCCGGCTTCGGCCATTTTCTCGAGATAATCTGTAATTTGGAACAGCATTGCTACTTTGCTGTCATCGCTGACATCCAGTCCCGCTTTCCGGAGGATCAGGCCAAAAAGGTCTTTCGATTCCAGATTCGTGTACGAGATATTCAAGAGCTTTAAATCGCCCTCAAGGTTACGGATGGTCTTCTTGAGAAGCGTGGTTTTACCCGATCCGATTTCTCCGCTAATCACCACGAAGCCTTCAGAGCTCCATATAGCCGAAGACATATAAACATAAGCTCGGGAATGCTGCTGGCTCATGTAGATAAAATCATCTTCCGGCGTGATGCGGAAGGGATGTCGGTGCAGACCGAAAAAATCCAGATACATGAACGTTTCCTGTTTTGGGTTCAGGTCAGTCGGATCATCTGATTGCTATGTACGGGGACCCCGCCAGGATCATAAGCGTCATAACTCTCACTTACCGTACCAAATCGGAAATCTTTCAGTAACCGCTCAAGGCGGCTATAGCAGCAATCCAGATTTCGATAATGACGGAAACGGGAGAACCAACTAGCGTTATTATACTTCGGTTGGTTGGGGTCAATTTCCCAAGGATGCAAATAAAACATCTGGGGATGCTTGCCGAAGCCCGAGGCGTTACGGAAGAGATAACGGAACAGGGGGTAGGGGAACTGGCGGAAATACCCACCCCCCGCCGCCGGAATTGAGAACCCCATTAAATGAGCCGTCGTAAGAGGAAATTCACGGATGATGCTTCCATTGCTGGTCTCAATGGAGTACGGAGCAGAGGGTGAGCCCGGAATTCCGTACCTGTCGTGCCGGATTGGGAAAATGCTGGAGTCCCAAGTGAAGCCAACTTCACCGAGAATATCCAGGGCCCAGAGAGACTCCTTTGTAATGGAATAGCTGGCCGCCCTGTATCCCTCAACGGGCTTTCCGATGATATCCTCGATTATGCGTTTTGAGCGGATAGTTTCTTCGCGAAAAACCTCTGGAGACTGGCGATAGACTAACTGATGACTGTAACCGTGAGAGGCGATTTCGTGGCCGTGATCCGACAGATTGCGAACAAGATGAGGAAACCTCTCAGCAACCCACCCCAGTACAAAAAAGGTTGCTTTAACGTTGTGATTATCGAAAAGTGAAAGAAGGCGTTCAGTGTTCTCTTGTACTCGCGAAGGTAGAGAATCCCATTGATCGCGTCGGATGACACTGGAAAGCGCGGCAACGTGAAAGTAATCCTCCACGTCAACGCTCATCGCGTGCAATGGGCTCTTGTCGCCCGGCGTTAACGAATCCAGTTTTCCATTCCCGGCAGACTCAAGCCTCTCAGAGCTCAACATGGGCACTCCTTCCCAGCTGATTACCAACATTCGAAGTTTGGCTCACTGTCAAACCAAATACAATTGCCGGAGTTCTAAAATCGATAATGAAACATTAAACAATGTAAAACTGTGTTACATGAAGATACAATCCGGTTGAGATTGGTCAGCGCTAAGCGCAAGATGATTGGAAAATAAAGGAACCGGTGGCGATAAAATCTTTCGCCACCGGAAGAATTCGATGTTGCTTCAGTTGTTGGCACTTTCGTCAACACTGACGACAAGGAAGTTCGGTGTGTCGTACATACGCTTTCGAAAACACTATCTCCACATTCCTTATCTGGTTCTGGCTGTTCTGGAATTCGGACTGCTCTTCTGTGTTTTTTTCCTGCTCCAGACTCTGGTTTCTATAGCAGACGTTGGCTATACCCACGTTCAATCATCTTTGGTATCTGCATTCTGGTTTGCCCTGGTTCTGAGCTGCGGCACGCTTGCGATGGGAGGGTATCTGGTCATGGTCTACGAGAGTCTTTCGTTACTGTTTTTCCGGACGTTGGTCGCTTATTGCTTGATTGGCGGTGTTGGATTAATGCTGCTGTATAACGTATTACCGGAGGCCGATCCTGGGAGCACTAACTTGCTTTGGGCTGTGCTTCTGGCTTCAGCAGGTGTGATCCTGCTCAGACTCGCGTTTATGCAGGTTGTTGACTCCGAGAGACTTGCTCGAAGAGTCGTGATACTTGGGGCGGGCGGTTTTGCAGCATCTCTCCTGGAAGATTATCAGCAAAGTATGCGTGCCCTGGGAATCCGTGTTGTGGGCTGTATCGCTGACAGCGAAGCCTTTTCCGTTGTCGAAGAGGAGGTTTTGCCAACCCCCTCAAACCTATATCGATACTGCCGCAAAAATAAGGTTTCAGAGGTTGTTGTAGCTCAACAGGAGAGGCGACGTACCGAAGGTGGCTTTCCCGTCTCGGAGTTGATGGAATGTAAGCTTCGGGGTGTAGCTGTGACACACGGTATCGACTTTTATGAACGGGAACTGAAGAGAGTAAAGCTTGATATGGTTCACCCGTCCTGGATTGTGTTTTCAGACGGATTTAGGGCGTCGAAAAGCAGAGCTTTCGCAAAGCGATTCCTGGACCTGCTCATCAGCCTGACATTGTTAGCGATCCTGCTGCCATTCGTCATATTGACGGCCATCGCGGTGTTTCTCGAAACAGGACGCCCTGTACTCTACAGTCAGAAGCGTGTGGGGATGCTGGGCAAGGAATTTCGAATCTATAAGTTCAGGAGTATGCGCCAGGATGCTGAAAAGGATGGCAAAGCTCGCTGGGCCTCGGCAGACGACAATCGTGTTACAAAGGTGGGTGGGTTTATAAGAAACACCCGACTGGATGAGTTGCCCCAGCTTTACAATGTCATCAAGGGAGAGATGAGTATTGTGGGGCCAAGACCCGAACGCCCGGAGTTTGTTTCTGAACTGAAGGAGAAAATCCCATTTTACGATACCCGTCACTACGTAAAGCCAGGATTGATGGGGTGGGCACAGCTTAAATACCCTTATGGCGCTTCGGTTGAAGATGCCAAGGGTAAGCTTGAATACGATCTATACTATTCTAAGAATCACAGCCTTGTGATGGATTTTTTGATCATGATTCAAACAGTTGAAGTAATCCTTCTTGGAAAGGGCGTGCGATAACGAGACTGACAGATTGATAGGGATACGGAGAGCGTTCATGGGTATGTTTACTTCTTTAAAAGCGTTGGTAGTTACTTTTGCGTTCTTGCTCGTCACGGGCTGCTCTGGTCTTCCTTCGTCATCGGAAATGCCACCTGCATCGGAACTGACATCAGAGGCCTATCAGATCGGTGTTGGCGATACCGTGTCGGTGCATGTTTGGCGAAATCCGGAACTGAGCCAGTCCATAGTGGTGCGTCCCGACGGGTTCATTTCCATCCCATTAATGGGGGATGTGAAAGCAGAAGATAAGGAGCCAGAAGCCCTTGCCTCGGAAATTAGTGTGGCTCTGGGGGAATACATACGGACCCCGGAAGTGACGGTGATGGTAACGAACCCCCAGAGCAAGGAATACCGCAACAGAATCCGGATCACCGGTCAGGTAGAAGAGCCGCAATCCATCGGTTTTCAGCCGGGTATGACAGTTCTGGACCTGGTTCTTATCGCTGGTGGTGTTACAGATTTTGCTGCTGAAAACCGGGCAGTTCTTCATCGCCAGATAAATGGGGATTATGAGAGTTTTTCTTTGAACCTTGATGCGATCCTCACAGACGGAGATATGCGAACTAACCATGCCCTTCAACCGGGCGATGTTGTCAGTGTGCCTCGAAAACAGTTATTCCGTGGTGAGTTCTGATGGATATCCAGTTCATTCTCGACACCCTGCGTGCGGTAAAGCTCGAATTGTTCCGACACCGCATAGCGGCGGCCGTAATTTTCATGATCGTGACCGCCGGGGTTTTGACAATGGGCTACGTTACTCCGAAGACTTACACGTCGACGGCGGTTCTTTACGCGGATCAGTCAAATATTCTTCAGCCTTTGTTACGAGGTCAGGCCGAAGTTACCCAGATTGACCGAATTAATGAAGCCAGAGAGCTGATAAGCAGTCGTTCATTTCTCGAAAATATTGCATCGGACACCAGTTTGATTACCGGGGCTGATACGGAGCAAGCCAAAAATATCAAGGTCGCTGAGCTCAGAGAGCGGGTAAACCTCAGAGTTTCCAACAATAATTTTCTGGAGTTGACTTACAGAAGCGGTGACCCCGATCAATCGTTTCAGGTTCTTAGCTCTGTTCTGGATAGGTTTGTTGAACGTACCGTTCAAAAAAAGCGTTCCGAGAGTCAGGGAGCGTTTGAGTTTATTGACTCCCAGGTAAGGTCGTATCAACGCCAGCTTGAGGAGGCAGAGCAGAGGCTCAAAGAGTTCAAATCTAACAATCAGGATGGCAGTGAAAACGCGGTTCGATCAAGGATCGAAACACTGCGTAGTGATATTGAGAACCTAAAGCTAGAGATTCAACAGACGGAATCAGAAGTTGAGCTCACACGTGAGCAACTGGCGAACGAGGAACCTGTCCGCCGGATCGTCTTGAATCCGGGAAAGTCCTCTGCAGAAAGGAGACTGGTTTCTCTCAGGCAAGAGCTGGACTCGCTATTGCTTCGGTACCATGAACGTCATCCAGACGTTGTTAGCATCAAGAGCCAGATAGAAGATGTCGAGAAGCAGGTTGCAGGTCAAAGTGATGACGACCGTGAAGACAGCGTCACAGAGGTGATGGAAAATCCGGTTTACGAGAACCTCAAGATTCAGCTGTCGGAAAGCAAAACTCGGCTTGAGGTTCAAAAAAATCGCCTTGAATCGCTGGAAAGACTTCTTGAAGATGCGTTTGAGCGCTCCAAGCGGGTAGCGAAAAACCAGAGTGAACTTTCCGAGCTCACGCGAGATTACGATGTTACCCGGGGCGTCTATGAAGACATGCTACAGCGGCGGGAGAAGGCCCGCCTCTCCATGACGCTCGATGTACAGGGAGAGGGGGTCAGCTATAAAATTCAGGAGCCTGCCTCCTACCCTACTCGGTGGGACGGGTTACAGCTCTACGAAGTTGGCCTCGCAGGTCCGTTCCTGGGCAGTGCCACAGTCCTGGGGTTGCTCACACTTCTCGTCATGTTTGACCAAAGAGTGCGTTCTTCCAGGGCGCTTCACCTGGCATTGCCGGAGAATATCCCGGTGTTAACGACAATCCCACACTACCGAAGCACATGGAAGGACCGCCTTCTCCGTAAAGATGTAATCGTTATTTTATTGCTTTTGAGCCTCTTTATGGCCGGCTATTTTGCCGTGCTGGTATTTAGCGTAATGGGGCATACTCCTGAACAGCTAATCAGTAAAGTCACTGAGCTATTGGGGCTGGGGCGGGTGATTGATGGACGATAATAAGCTTTACAATGCGCTCCTGAAAAGTCAGGAGGACCGTCAAAAGCGGGCCGCAGACCTTGGAGAAGCCCGGGCTGAGGACGGCTTCAGAAAAGAGCGTCCTTTTGCTGGTTCTGAAACGTCTAAGCCCAATTGGGTTCGTATAGAGTCGGCTGACGGTGGAGACTCCCCAACGGTATATGATTCGTCTGTGTCTCTTGGCCTTATTGGGAATCCTCGTCCCTGGAGCCGGGAACAACTCCGTGAAAGGAAAATTATTTATCCGGGGATGCCTGATAAGGAAGTCATGGACGCCTACAGGGAGCTCAGGATTCAGCTGAAAAACCGCGTTAATGGCGCCAAACTTACCGTGATGTTTAGTAGCCTGGGAACAGGTAGTAATTCGGTTCTTACAGCTTTCAACCTTGCCGTGTCATTCGCATTGGACTCCCACACGTCTGCGTTACTGATTGATTGCGATCCCCATAATGATGGTTTGGCCGGTCTGGTGTCTAACCCTATAGACTTCGGTGTTACGGATTTCGTTTCCGATAAATCCCTTTCTATAAGAAGCATTCTTTACCCAAGCGGTGTGGATCGTCTAAGTGTGATTCCAGCCGGTACGCAAGCGTCATCTGCTGTAGAGCTATTTTCCTCTGTTCGAATGCGGGAGTTGATCAATGAGCTGAAATCCCGATATCCGGATCGGTGCATCGTGATTAATGCACCTGCGTTCCGGGAGAGCACGGAAGCAAGGATCTTGGAGCGGTTTACTGACCTTGTCGTTTTTGGGGTTCCTTTCGGTGAAGTGACAGGGGAGGAAGTCTTCGAGTCTGTTGAGGCGCTTGGATCTGATAAATTTTCTGGCCTGGTTTTTCAGGAGTAATTGCATGTGGAGCCGAGCGGCAGAAGGATACCGCGTTGTTACCGTGTTCGGTCTATGTCTTTGGTCAATCTCGACGGTTGCGCAAGGAATCAATGAAAACGTCACGGCTGTCTCTGCTTCTGGGTCTGTGTTTACGGCTATTACCCACAATGAAAGCAATGTTGGTGAAAAGGAAAATAGCAGCACCGAACCAAGCGCTGGAGTTTCTGGGCGCGTGGGGGGAAGTCTCCAGAGCGGGGCAAATTCCCTTGAATTGCAGTATGGAGGGAGCTTGGAAACCACGCGTGATCTTGCCGGTGGAGAACAGTCGGGGAACAGTTTAGTCGTCGGAGCATCACGTTTTGTTCACCGGGACCCTGCAAGTCGGTTCGATTTCAACTTGGGTCATGAAGTTAATTCGGTTCGGAATACCAGTAGCTTTTCAATTGAACCGTCAAACTACGATACCCGCAATACTCTCAGTGCCGGTGGTGGAATTCGCTTCTATCCGGGCGATCTCTCGACGTTGCGCTTTTCAGGTCAGGCAGGCCGGAGTTTCGGTCAGGACGATCTTAACGATAAAGAATCTTTTACTGCATCAACTGAGTTATCACGGAGGCTGAGCGAGCGATCTACAGGCAGTCTGATGGGGAGCCGCACCTGGGCGGATGATGATGGCATCGACACAACAATAGATTCCGCTCAGCTTATTTACAGGAGTCGGAGGGAAAACGGATCCTTTAGTTTTGGAGGTGGCCTGAGCCAGGCTGAGGTAGATTTGCCGGGTAATTCGGCTTTAGAGAGTGAGGCAGAAACAGGGTTTCTGGACCGAACCTGGGTATCGGAGGAATGGACCACATCTGTCCAATACAATCGTCGGTTGTCAGACAGTGCAATAGATCTGTCACTGAACTTCCCCGAGGGTTTCGAGTTTCTGCCGGATACTATTCGCGAGAGGGATCTAGTCGTCAGTGACTCAATCCTGATTTCCCACACTAATTTTCGTTTCTGTGGTGTTTGTGATTTGGGGCTTCTGGCAGAAGGCGCGATTCTTGAGTCGGAGATTACCGGAGCAACACGGCACGAATACCGAGCTAACGTTAACTTCGGACTTCAGATAACGACTCTGCAGAGCCTGAGCTTCGCATACAGCTGGCAGGGCGATGCCGGTGAGAATTCTGGCACCATTACTGATCAGATACATAGATTCAATACTCGTTGGACGCGGCGCCTGGCAGAAGATACCTCGTTCGGCGTTGAATTGAATCAGACCATTCTCCGAAGCCGTTTCGGAGACGATGACGAGCAGCAATTTTCGTTGCGCCTGGTGCTGACCAAAAATTTCTCATTGGTTGATCGGCGCTCGAATAGTGATCAGTGACTTTCAGGTACGAAATAATGTTTGATCAGAGGCAAGACATCAGACTTCCTCGTGAGACTCCGCCACAACTGGTGGTGGTCGTTGATACTGAGGAGGAGTTTGATTGGAACGCCGAACCGGACGCGGGCGCAAACCGGGTTACCGCGATGGAGCATATTGGCCGGGTACAGGATATCTTTAATGAGTATGGTATTCGTCCCTGCTACGTCATTGATTACCCGGTCGCCAGCCAGAGCCAGGGATACAGTTTGCTTCGAGAATATGCTCAAAAGGGGCAATGCGAGATCGGTGCTCACCTGCACCCCTGGGTTAACCCGCCTCAGGAAGAGCCGCTTTCACGTTCAAACATGTACCCTGGAAATCTTAATAAGTCACTTGAGCGTCAAAAGCTCCAAATTCTTCGGGATACGATCCAGGAAAATTTTGGCAGTCGGCCGGTTGCGTACAAGGCGGGGCGGTATGGTTTTGGTCCCAATACCACCGGAATTTTGCAGGAACTCGGTTTTGATATCGACCTTTCGATTTGTCCGCCACTCGATTCTCGCAGCGACGGTGGGCCTGACTACAGGCGGGAAGACGCGCATCCTTTCTGGTTTGGTGGCAAAGAACAGCCGATCCTCGAACTCCCGTGTAGCGGGGGTTTCATAGGATGGGCGAGCCCGCTGGCCATTCCTTTATACCAGACCGCTCAGGCTTTACGGAGGTTTAAGGCGCCGGGAATTCTGTCACGTCTTGGTGCGGTAGACAGGCTGATGCTGTCACCCGAAGGGTTTTCATCAACTGAACACGTAAAATTGACCCGTGCTCTTTATAAGCAGGGGGTGCGCACATTTACCTGGAGCTTCCACAGCCCCAGCGTGGTCCCCGGAAATACCGACTACGTTCAGAATGATGAACAGCTTCAGGCGTTTCTGGGCCAGTTCCGGCGATTTTTTGATTTCTTTTTTGATGAGTTGCGTGGTCAAGCGTCATCACCAACAAGCGTTCGCAAGCTTATGGAGAGTATGAAATGAAAGTGCTTGGGATTTCTCCGCTAGACAAGGATTCGACTGTTTCGATCGTTGAAGATGGCAATATTCTGTTTGCCGCAGGGGAGGAGCGCTTCTCCAGAACCAAGCAGCAGGATGGCTTTCCGCGGCTGGCGCTTGAAAAAGGACTTGCTTATACCGGCCTTGCCATGGGTGATTTCGATCAGGTTTGCTACCCATTTTTGACTTGGGAGAACGAGCAAAAGCTATATCTAAAAAACCTTGAGGACGAAAAGGCGTTCATAAAAGAATTTAACCCCAGAGATCTTGGCCCCCAAATAAAGGAAGCGCTATCCCGTGTGCCGGACCGAAACGAACCGATCCATGGTCTAAAGCATCCTAATGCCATGATGGAAAAGGGTTTTCTGCATAGTTCCTACTACAGCATGGCAGGCGCTCAGAAGCTGGCGTCCAATAATGCGGCGCTGAAATCTTCCCGCCATTGGGCGGAGGCCGCAACTAAATCGTTTCGCCATTGGGAGAAGGATCTTGTAGACGGCCTGGCCGAGATGGGTTGGACCACCCCGGTGAAACGAATGGATCATCACCTCTCTCATGCGGCCAACAGCTTCCTTTGCAGCGGATTTGACAGAGCGCTTTGCGTCACGCTGGATGGTTATGGATCCGGGCTCGCCGGTTCAGTCAGCGAGGCACGGGACGGCAAGATTCACCGCCTTCATGGGCTGCCGTTCCCCAATTCTCTAGGCACACTCTATGAGCACGTGACCTCAAGCCTTGGATTCAAGCCAAGTCGCCACGAAGGCAAGATCGTTGGTCTCGCGTCCTATGGCGATCCGTCAATTCTGGGAGATATTTTGCTTTCAAGGGTCCAGGAAACTGCCGGGGATTTCCGGCTGTACGAAGCCAACAATGTCTATTTCTCTCGGTTCCTTGCTTCGAAATTTCCCAAGATTGATGTGGCAGCCGCCTACCAGTACGTGCTTGAGAAAGTAGCGGCAAACTACGTTCGTTACTGGGTCCAGAAAACCGGAATTGACACCGTGGTGCTGTCGGGAGGCGTTACGGCAAACGTCAAGTTGAACCAGCGTATTTTCGAGATCGAGGGCGTCAAACATATCTTCGTATATCCCAATATGGGGGATGGCGGCTGTGGTACAGGCGCGGCGCTTTATCACAGCTGGCCTGGCGGAGTTAAGCCCTCCATTTCAAGCGCCTACATGGGGCCGGATTATTCCGAGAGTGAAATTGAGAAAGCCCTTTTGGCGGAGGGCCTTGAATTCAAGCGACCTCAGAACCTTGCTGCTGAAGTTGCGGGTCTGATTCATGGTGGTGAGGTTGTGGCTCGGTTCGATGGCAGGATGGAGTACGGGCCGCGGGCGCTGGGGAACCGCTCGATCATGTATCACGCGCGCGAACCTGAGGTAAATCAGTGGCTCAACAAGCGCCTGGGACGGACTGAGTTCATGCCCTTTGCCCCAGTAACGCTCTATGAAGCAAGGGAAAAGTGCTATCACAATATTAAAGGCGCAGAACACGCAGCTGAATTCATGACAATTACCTTTGATTGCACGGAATTTATGCGTGAAAGTTGCCCAGCCGCAGTACATGTTGATGGAACCGCTCGACCGCAGCTAATCCAGCGAGAGACGAATCCCGGCTATTACGACATTGTTTGGGAGTACGAAAAGCTGAGCGGCATACCCAGTTTGATCAACACCAGCTTTAACATGCACGAGGAGCCCATTGTAAATTCGCCGGAAGATGCTGTCAGGGCCTTCCTACAAGGTGCACTTGACTATCTGGCTATCGGCCCGTTTCTTGTCAAACACCCCGATCCACAGCACTGATTCGCTGGCCTATGGAACTAACGCAATGACAGCGGGATTGCTGACAGTTACACAAGATCCGGTGGTGGAAATTGCGCGATTACGCGATGACTGGCTCGATCTGGAGGGTCGTGCTTCGCCCTCGGTCTTTCTCTCATGGCAATGGTTGGGGCACTGGCTTCACGTATACCGGCCCCAGGTCCGGGTACTGCGTGTAGAGGAGAGTTCGCGTTTGGTTGGGCTGGGCTTGTTGGTCGAGAACGTCGAGCGTCGACACGGTATAGTAAAATCCCGCTGCTTGCGATTGCACCAAACGGGGCAACATCTTCTTGACCAGATCTGGATAGAATACAACGGATTTCTTGCTGAGCACGGTAAAGAAGAGATTGTTGCCAGTGCCTGCCTGAATTATCTGTGCAGCTCCATGCCCGATTGGGACGAGTTCATCATAGGTGCCATTGAAGCGGATGAGGCGGAACGCTTTGCAAAGATTACCGGCTTGCACAAGCACCTTCGATGGGAGGCGCCTTGCTATGGCGTAGACCTGAGTGAGCTCAGACTAACGGGTAGGCATTACCTAGAAACCCTTTCCAGGAACACCCGCCACCAGATCAACCGTTCACACCGTTTGTATCAGGAGTATGGTGACGTTCGTCTTGTCAGGCCTGATTCAGTAGATGAGGCCCTTGCATTATTTGACCGCATTGGACCGAGGCATCTTGAACGATGGGGTTCTGGCCGCGACCAGAGCGGGTTCGCCAATCCTGATTTCGTGCGTTTCCACCGTGACTTGATTAGATTTCAATGGCCGGATGGCGGTGTAGACCTGGTCTCGCTTATGGTAGGTGATGAGGAGGTTGCATCTTTTTACAACCTCGTCTTCAACCAGGTTGTTTATTTCTACCTGGGAGGCATGGAAGTGAAATGTGATAATCGATTAAAACCCGGCCTACTCGGTCATAGCCTCTGCATTGAAGACTATCGTCACCACGGGTTTCATTATTACGATTTTATGGGAGGCGATGAGCGCTATAAAGCAAATCTGGGATGTTTGCATCGGAGATTAGTCCAGGTTTCACTTCAGCGCCCACGATTCAAGTTGAAGCTGGAGAGCGCGGCAAGAAAAGCAAGGAATGGCTGGATTGGAGCGGCGGGCAGTGGCCATGGACGATAAAATCGAGGCCCGGGCTTGCCGGGTAAGCGCTTTTCCAATGGAAGAATACGACGCTTTTGTTGCAGGCCACCCTGACGCTACACCTTACCACCATAGTGGCTGGCTAAAAGCAGCCGAGCGCGCCTATTCTCATACAGGTTGGTTAGTGACTGTCCACAGGGAGAGTGAACTGTCCGGGGTGTTGCCATTAGTGAAAATAGAACGACCGGTCGGGCCAGGAACGTTTGTCTCTCTGCCATTCTGCGATTTGGGCGGACCTTTGGTCGATGATGAGGAGGTGCGGCAAAGACTGTTGGCAGAGGCCAGAGCACTGGCGGACAACAACAGAGTGAGAGGCCTGGAAGTACGCGAGAGTGGTGACTCCCTCGAAGAATCGAATGCTGAATCAGGCACCGAGTCCTCGAAAGTTCGCATGCTCTGCCCTCTGCCCGAAAACTCAGATCTACTTTTCAAAAGCTACAAACCCAAGCTCCGTAGCCAGATACGCAAAGCGGAGAAAAACGGTCTGAGTTCCGAAGTTCGAACTGATAAAGCGGCCGTTGATCTGTTTTACCAAGTGTTCACTCAAAACATGCTTCGGCTGGGGTCACCGGTACACAGCCGTCACTGGTTCTACGAACTGAAGCAGGCATATGGTGAACAGATGCTGGTCGGCCTGGTATTCCTGGGTGACCAGCCGGTCGGTGCGGGCATCGTACTTTTGGCCGGTAATCAGGCCTGCATTCCCTGGGCTTCCACTCTGGAGCGGTATAACCGCCTGGCGCCCAACATGCTTTTGTATTGGGCCCTGTTGAGTCACGTTTGTGATCTGGGCTGCTCCGTATTCGATTTTGGTCGATCTACCATGGGCGAGGGAACCTACCGGTTCAAGAAGCAATGGGGCGCCAGGCCTTACGAACTCATCTGGAATCAATGGGAAATAAACGGAAATTCGGAAAGTGAGCCGGTCAGAGATCAGAAACGGCGAAACCTGGCTTCCCACATACGGCCCATTGCCGAGGGCATCTGGCGACGCCTGCCTCTGTCATTGGCAAACTGGATAGGCCCGAAATTGAGGCGCTATATCACCTTATGACTTTCGTTCTCATTCTGACCACGCTATGCCTGCTAATGCCCTTGTACGTTTACTTCGGGTATCCGGCACTGCTTTGGCTGGTTACTCGTGGCAAACCGACCATAACGCATCGGAGAGACGATTCTTGTCGCTCGGTTGCGTTGATCATCTCCTGTTACAACGAGGCACACGTAATCCGTGAAAAGCTCCGGAACACCCTGGAACTGGATTATCCGAAGGAATCCCTTCAGATTATTGTGGTCTCGGACGGTTCGGATGACGGTACGGATGAGCTAGTACGCGAGTTTTCGGATGACGGAATTATGCTTATTCGACAGGAGGGGCGCCTTGGTAAAACCATGGGTATTAACCTGGCCATGGAGCAGGTTACTGCCGAGATTACAGTATTCAGTGATGCCAACGCGATGTACGCGCCGGATGCTATCACCAAGCTGATCCGTAACTTCGCAGAGCGCGAGGCAGGATATGTTGTCGGGGCGGCGCTTTACACCGACAGCAACGAGGGCGCCAGTGCCCAAAACGAGAATTTGTATTGGCGCTACGAGCTGGCGATCAAGGCCATGGAATCCCGTTTGCATTCGGTTGTTGGCGGCGATGGGGCTATTTACGCTATCCGCTCCGAGCTGTGGGAGCCGCTGGAACAGAGAGATATCAACGATTTTGTTAATCCGCTGCAGATCATCGCGAAGGGTTATCGCGGTATTTTCGACCCGGAGGCACGCTGCTACGAAGAAACGGCCGGAGACTTCGATCGGGAAATAGCACGCAAGGAACGGATCGTTAATCGCAGCATCCGTGGATTAATGCGGGTTAAAGCGACAATGAACCCGGAAAAAGTTGGCATATTCGCCTGGCAGGTTATATCCCACAAGCTTCTGCGCTGGCTTATACCGCTGTTCTTGGCTATTGCAGTAACAGGCAGCGCCTTGCTTGCCGCCTCGGGGTACGGTCTGTTTCAGCTGATTGCATTCGGCGCTCTCGCATTGATACTGCTCGCCTTGATCGGACATCGCGCCAAAGATAAGAACGCAATGCCAGTGTGGCTATCGGTGCCTTATTACTTCGTCATGGTGAACCTGTATTCGTTGAAAGGGATATGGCGTGCTTTGAGGGGTGAAACACAAATAACCTGGAATAGCACGAGTTCTGGAAAAATAAACAGTTGATGACGAATTTTCCGGTTTCAACTTTGATTTGAGGATGTTTTAGAGTGACGCAACCTATTCGGGTTCTCCAGTTTATTACACCAGCCGGTTTTTATGGTGCCGAGCGCTGGGTCCTGGCGCTGGCCAACAATCTTGACCACCAGAGCGTGGTCTGCGATCTGGCGGTGACTCGTGAATCTGAATCCCAAGACCTTACCCTGGCTGAGGCTTTTCCAGAGCAGGCCGGAGAAGTGCATTACCTGGATATGAAGGGGCGGTTCGATTTCAGCGTGGTGCGTAAGCTCGCCGAAGTGATAAAAAGCCGTCACATCGACATAATTCACACCCATGGTTATAAGTCGGACATTCTGGGACTGCTGGCGGCGAAGCATGCGGGCATTCGCTGCCTGAGCACTCCCCATGGTTTTTCAGGCAAGACAGGATGGAAGCTTGCAACGTTTATCCGTATAGGGACCCATATGCTCCGATATTTTGATGCTGTAGCCCCCCTCTCAGAGGAGTTGGTCTCCGATATGGCGCGTTTTGGTGTGCCTGCTGGGCGCACACAGCTGATTCGTAACGGCGTTGATTTAACTGAAATCGATGCGTTGGTGACAACAACGACCGGAGAGTCTGAAAAGGTCCCGGTGCATAAAACCCTCGGCTTTATTGGCCAAATGATCCCTCGCAAAGGATTGCCGGACCTCCTTGAAGTTTTTGACAGATTGTACAGAGAGGATTCTTCCATTCGACTCGAACTGCTCGGGGATGGACGACAAAGGAATGAATTGGAGTCTCAGGCGCAAGGGCGAAAGAGTGGTCAGGCAGTGTCATTCCTGGGCTTCCGTGCAGACCGGCTCGAGCGGCTTTCCGGCTTCAACCTGTTTGTGATGACTTCCTCACTGGAAGGGATCCCGAGATGCATGATGGAAGCCATGGCCATGGGCGTGCCAATTGTCGCCTACGACATACCAGGCGTGGACCAGCTAATAGAACATGGTAAGACGGGGCTACTCGCGCCACATGGTGATCTGGACACTCTGGAGAAACTGTGCCGGGAGTTACTGTCTAATGACCAACTGGCCGCTCGCCTTGTCGCCAATGCTCGTAAGCTGATTGTCGATCGCTACTCGGCCGCGCGTATGGCTCGCCAATACGAGAGACTGTTCGAAGAGCTTGTCTCCGGAGATTATGGCGTTTCCTCAAGCGAGGGCAGGGCAGGTTAACGATGTGTGGATTTGCCGGCTTTTTCAGATCGCCCTCCCTTCCAGACCGCCAGGCCCATGGGGCCTGGCTTGAAACTATGGGTGCTTCGATACGCCACCGGGGGCCGGATGCCGGCGGGCAATGGCAAGACGACCGCATGGCCCTCGTGCATCGGCGCCTGAGCATCCTCGATCTAAGCGATGCAGGCAATCAGCCCATGGTGTCTGCCAGCGGCCGGTACGTTATTGTCTTTAATGGTGAAATATACAACTTTGAGGCTCTACGCTCGGGATTAATGGCAGAGGGCTGCGAATTCCGCACACGAACGGATACCGAGGTTCTGCTGGCACTGTACGAGAAGAAGGGCGAGCGCTGCCTCGACGACCTCAACGGCATGTTTGCGCTGGCCATTTGGGACACTGTGCGCAATCGATTGTTTCTCGCCAGGGACCGGTTGGGCAAGAAACCTCTATATTTCTATTCCGACGGAGAACGTTTTGCCTTCGCTTCTGAAATCAAAGCGCTGCTGCCTTTGCCATTTGTCAGGACAGACATCCGTCCGGACGCGATCAAGGACTTCTTCGCCTATCAATATGTGCCAGATCCCAAAACCATCTACAAAAATGTGCACAAGCTTGCTCCAGGTTATTGGTTGATTACCGATGGCCTGACTATAGATCAACACCAATACTGGGATGTCTCATTTTCTGATAAGCAGGACGCCGGAGCCGACGAGCTGGCTACAGGTCTGTACGACCTGATCGACGATGCCGTTCGGCTGCGAATGATCAGCGACGTGCCACTGGGAGCCTTTCTCAGCGGGGGCGTTGACTCGAGCGGTGTGGTCGGGCTGATGGCAGGGCATTCTTCCAGCCGACCAGTGACCACATGTGCCATCGGTTTTGATTCGGAACGTTTCGACGAAGTTCATTGGGCCAGGAAGGTCGCGGAGCGTTTCCAGACAGATCACCATGAGTTTACTGTTCGGGACAGCGTATCCGATCATCTCGTGGATATTGCTCGCTTTTTCGATGAGCCATTTGCGGATCCATCGTTCGTACCCACTTATTTTGTTTCCATGCTGGCCCGTCAACAGGTGACAGTTGCCTTGGCAGGTGACGGCGGTGATGAGAATTTCGCCGGATACAGCAAGTACGCCACAGACCTGACCGAGAATCAGCTGCGCCGCTGGCTTCCCGGAAACATGCGGCGGGCGTGTTTTCCATCCCTGGCCAGGCTGGCCGGGAGTCTTGGTAACCCTCTGGGTGCCAGGGCGCAGTCGTTACTTGGAGCGCTGTCGCTGGAGGCAGACGAGGCCTTTTTTCTGACCAACAGCTTCTTTCGCCGGTCTGTCTGGAATGATCTTGTCCATGGTGAGATGAAACGCCTGACAGATGATTACGATCCGGCGGAAATCACCTGCAAGCATTACCGGAATGGCGGCTCCGACGATCACCTGAGCCGGGTACTTTACACTGATATAAAGACCTACCTGCCCGGCGACATTCTGGTGAAAGTGGATCGTATGAGCATGGCCAATTCACTGGAGACCCGGGCGCCACTACTGGACTATCGCGTGGTGGAGTATGCAGCGAGTATACCTTCGCGGCTAAAACTACATGGTCGGGACAAAAAGCATATCCTTAAGCGTGCATTCGGCCAGCTATTGCCTGAAGACATTCTGTACAGAAAAAAAATGGGCTTCTCGGTGCCGTTGGCAGAGTGGTTGCGAAAGGAAATTCGGCCTCTGGCGGAGGAGATATTCAATTGTGATCAGGGTGGATTGGCTTATGTCTTCAACATGAGAAAAGTAAGGAACCTTTGGGAAGTCCATTGCAAGGGCAGCAACCAGTATACCCAGGAGCTATGGACGATGGTGGCTTTTGAGCTGTGGTGGCGAGAGTACTCGCGATGAGGTGGAAGAGCGATGTGCATTCGGATTTTTATTGGGCCATTACAACATTATTAAAGGTTTTATGAGCCAAGAAAAACGCCGAGTAAATATCCTTCATGTCACCTTCAATATGGGGGTTGGTGGTACTGAGCAGGTAATAACCCAGCTGATTCAAGGCGCCAACGATGAACGGTTCAGGCAGGAAGTCGTCTGTATCGACGGTGAAATCGGCACCATGGGACAGATTTTGATGGACCGTGGTTTTTCAGTATCGATATTGCAGCGTCGCCCTGGTATTGATTTGGCCTTGGCTTGGGCGCTTCGTCGACTTGTACGCGAACGGGACATCCAGATTGTTCACTGCCATCAATATACTCCGTACTTTTACGGCTGGATGGCAGGCCGGCTCACGGGAGCTCGGATCATCTTCACCGAACATGGCCGCTTTCATCCGGATCGTTACCGGACAAAGGCCAAATGGCTGAACCGGTTGATGGCTGCATCGACAGAGGCCACCGTCGCAATTTCCCATGCCACGGCCGACGCCTTAGCGAAGTACGAGTATATACCGCGCCGCTGCATCCAGGTCATCTACAACGGCATTGCGGGGAAATCCGTTGCGGTAAGCGAAACCCGCGCCTTGGCAACGCAGCTTGGCATCTCCGAAAACGCGCGCGTTCTATGCATGGTGTCCCGGCTTGATTCCATCAAAAATCACAACATGGCATTAAAGGCCTTTCGAAGTGTGCAGGACCGATTCGATAACCTGATTCTGTTAATCGTCGGCGATGGTCCTGAGCGGACTGGCATTGAAAACCAGATACGGGATCTGGGGATCGCAAACAAGGTGCGTCTGGTGGGCTATTCCGGTGCGCCCGAACAATACATGGCCCTGGCGGACCTGTACCTGCTGACATCTTACTCGGAAGGCACTTCCATGACCCTTCTGGAGGCCATGAGTCTCGGTGTCGCACCGGTGGTGACGGACGTGGGGGGGAATCCGGAAATTGTTGTGGATGGAGCGAATGGGTGCCTCGTGCCCAACGACGACGCGAATATGCTCGCAGAAACGCTGACCTGGCTATTGGATCGACCCAATGAGATAGCGCGGCTTGGCCAGGCGGCCCGCCAAGCCTTTGAAGACCAGTTCTCTGTGGCCACGATGGTGAGCCACTACCATCATCTCTATACCAGATGTGCGGATGCTTCATCATGAAAATTGCGATTCTCCGAACCGATGGCAGCGATGTAGACCAGCGTCAGTACAACAGTCAGGAGATCGGGCTTGCCAGGGGCTTGGCACACCAGGGGCACGCGGTTGACATAATTACAGCGAGCGACGGTTTTGAAACTGCGCCAATAGAGGTGATTGCTGAAGGTCCGAACAACCGGATCGCCATCATCCGCACTGGTTACCGTCGTATCCCGGTCCTGGAATATGGTGTACTGACTGGTCTGCGACGACTGCTGCGTGAGGGTCAGTACGATCTCGTGCATGTCAGCGAGGAGAATAATCCCGCTACCACGATGGTGGCTTTTCATTGCCGTCAACTGGGCATTCCTTACGTCATCTATCACGGCATGTATGTGGTGCCGTCCGGCCGGGCAAGAACCTGGTATGACGCTTTTCATAGTCGGATGCTGGCCCCGGCCATTCGGCGCAACGCCCGGGTGTTTCTGGCAAAGACCACCATGGCCCGGGATTTTTTGCAGTCCCGTGGCGTCTCCAACGTGGAGGTGTTGCCGGTTGGTCTTGATACTACTCGTTTTGAGTCGATGGCCGAATCTTCGCCAGATAACAGTATGTTGTCAGGCCTAAGGTCACGCTATACAAGGATTCTGCTGTATGTGGGGCGCCTTGAAAAACGTCGAAACCCTCTTCTGCTGTTGGAAATTGCCGCTGCCATGCGTGATGACACGGCACTGATTCTGGTGGGCGATGGCCCAATGCGGGATGCCGTAAGCGCCCGCGTTGATGAGTTGGGCCTGGAAAACGTGGTAATGACAGGGCCGCTGGGGCAGGAAGGGCTGCCGGCTATCTATCGCCAAAGTGACGTGTTCCTGCTGGCAAGTGATTATGAGATCTATGGCATGGTTTTGCTGGAGGCACTTTATTTCGGCGTACCTTGTGTCACCACTGCCACCGCTGGTGGTGTCGATGTGATAGGCGGCAATCAGGGCGGGCAGGTCGTTCGGGGATACAATTGCGAAGATTGGGTGGCAGCAATTAAAAAAGCCACGGTGGATGCAGATGCTGCCTGCCGGGAACGCTTGCATGTCCTGGTAAGGGATCAGTTTTCCTGGCGACGTATTGCGCATCGTTACCTGGAGTACGTATCGAAAAAAGGGGAAAGGAAATGATCGGTATACTAAGAAAAATCAAACATGAGATTTTTTCTCTTGAGGGTTTCTATGGCCTTCTTTCCCACATGCCGAAGATAAAACGGGGACGCCCTAACGATCTTGAAAAACAGGTAGTGGTTAGTCTGACATCTGTTCCCTGGCGGTTTGATAAACTTCACGCGGTTCTTGCAAGCTTGCTCTGGCAATCGGTACGACCAGATAAAGTCGTTCTCTGGCTGTCGGAGTTCAACCAGAAGGGAGAGCGAATTGTCGATCCGAACAATCTGCCGGCCAATCTCCGCCGAATGCAACGTAAAGGAGTTGAGATCGAGTTTGTCGACGATGTACGTTCCTATCGCAAATTGATTCCATCACTGGAGAGGTTTCCCGATGCGGTCATAATTACAGTCGATGATGACACCTTCTACCCTGGCGACTGGCTTGAAAAGCTTCTGTCGGCACATAAGAATCTGCCTGAAGCTGTAGTGTGCTACCGTGGCACCCGAATGCTGGTGAATCAGGATGGTATTGAGCCCTACATAACGTGGCCGGAATATACAGTGCGCGACGAACCCAGCTATCTTTTGTTCGCTCAGGGTTGTGAGGGCATCCTCTATCCGCCCGGTGCTCTTCATCCGGAGGTGCACAATCGGGAGGCGTTCATGGAGCTCTCTCCTACCGCTGATGATGTATGGTTCAAGGCGATGGCTCTCTACAATGATGTACGCCACGTCAAGATCACTGAACAACACACGGATTTTCCACGAACCCGTAATAGCCAGGGGGAAGGCCAGTCACTCCATCACGTGAACAATACGCTGGGCCAGAATGACCACCAGGTGGCAGCAGTGTTTACCCGTTACGGATTACTTGAAAAGCTACAGGCACAGAAGTCCTGAGGTTAAATCGGGCCTAGCCATTTCTGGCAAGACGTTCTCTTACAACGCTCATGGCCATTCTTAGCATTTTCAGGGCGAAGGCACCTTCTGCAGATCGGCGGTAAAAAGCAAACAGGAGTGCCAGAAAACATGGAATCAGCAATGCGAAATACAGCATTGCTAAAGGGAAGACCGATAGCCCGCTGACTTCTATTCCCCAGGCTTTCTCCAGCAGCCCGGTGACCCAGGCTGCGCCAGTAGCAAGAACGACTGTTGGAGTAATCAGCGCTGCAAGTCTGATGATCCGTATTCCTGTTGTCATCTTCAGATAGCTGATAATGCCGGCAATAAGGATAATCGCCAAGAGGGCACGAATTTCCAGGAAGTGACCGATATCAAGGTTCCTGCCAAGAAACAGCGCACTGGCGAGAGTGATCAGCCCGATAATTTCATATATGAACAGTGCTCTGACCCTTCCAAGAGACATTACTGCCTGGTTTATAACCTGTCCGAAGGCTATTGTCGCGAGCACAATGGCTAGCGGAGGCAGCATGACATAAGCGATTTGCCAGTCCTGTCCGAAGAAGAAGTTGATGATGTGTTCCGGGAAGAACCACATGAAAACCACAAGGGGCATTAAAATTGTGGTAATCACGAAGATCGCTTTGGATAGCTGCTGGTTGAATTCCTGAAGGTTGTTGCGGACCCTTGAAAGAGAAGCCAGTAGGGGCTCTACAGCAGGCCCTATGATGTCAGTACTGGGCAGTACGGAGAGGTTTTTGGTCATATAGAAGGCACCCAATTCCTGTGCCGAGAAGAATTTGGATATCAGCAGAGAATCCATCTGCGACTTGCTGAAGCCGACACTGGCACGGAACAGTATCCATTTCGAAAAGCGCCATTGGTTGCGCCAGTTTGCGAGACAGGGCCAAGGGCGAAACTTGTGTATCAGGTACGACCCCAGACAAAGCACGCCAGCGGAAGTGATGTCTCCGACAATGAGTGCCCAGTAGGATTCAGTGGTCAAGGCAATCGACAGAGTCACTGTAAAAGCGCAGACCTTCTGGGTAATCATCACGTAGAAGATTCGCCGGTAGTCCAGTTCACGCTTGAGGACGATCAGTCCGGGGCTCTTCATAGCGTTGATCAGCAGGATTGACGACGTTGCATAGAGCACGGGTACCAGGCGCTGGTCATCGTAAAAGTCGGCGATAAACGGAATAGCAAGTACCAGAATCAAAAAAATCAGAGACTTGATGATCAGGTCGATGGACCAGGCAGTAGACAGATCCGTCGGGTCCACATCGTCCTTATGAATGATGTAGGATTCACTGCCGGTGGCCGCTAGTGTCTCGCAGAAGTAAAGCAGCAGGGCGGAGATCGCCACCACGCTGAAATCATCGGGTGTCAGCACCCGTGCAAGTACAAGGATGCTGATTAGCCCTATCGTCCGCTGGATGAATTTAGCAAGCAAAAGAAAGGCGGAACTCTTGAACACCTTGTTGGCAGTGGCTGACATGGAATGTTGTTCAATTATTGGAAGAGTGGCGATCTACACTAGGCTATCAGCGACGTACCTATTCGCTGAGGTCAGTTTCAAAGGAAATTAACTCGAAGGATGATATAACCCAATCGCCGCGAGCACACTTTTTATGTGGAACTTGATAATGGCCTGGCTTTCGTTGCCCGGTTTTGGAATGCAGACCCGACCCCCGCTTCTACGCTCCGCCAGTTTCCGGAACCTCGACCTTTCCGGAGGGGGAAGTTCGTAGTGGAAGTTGGTCAGGTCGGTTTTTTGTCGCTCGGTAATAATGGGTTCCCAATCACCAGTTGCTCTATCGCCGCCAAGTGAGGCAAGAATAAATGCGCGGGCCTTGTCGTAAACATCGTACATGGAAACGTCGTCCGGGCGCTTTTTGCTTTTGGTAATAGATTCGGGCCGCTGGCGATAGAGGTAGGTACCCCGAACAGTCGTTTTGATACTAGAGGCAAGCGCCACCGAGCATATGGTAAAATAGTTGTCTTCAGACACACTTTTCCCTTGGTAGTGTTGCAATCCAATATCGCGGATAAATGCGGTCCTGTATATCTTGTTCTGTGTGAGCCCTGTTGATGTAATCAGAGGGGCCTTTTGTGCTGGAGTTGTAAGCAGGGCTTCGCCCATTACGCCCACATTCCGAGAATTCTTACTGCCATCGGGCCAGTACTCAAGCACGTTCCCTGTGACCACGATATCGGGCTTTTCGCCGCTGGCTGCAGCGTAGAGTTCCTGAAGATAATCGTCACTTACAACGTCATCTGAATCGATAAAACAAAGATATTCTCCAGTGGCATTTTTTAAGCCAAGATTCCTGGCTGATCCGACGCCTCCATTTGCCTTTTGGAAAACCTGAATCCTGCGATCCTGTTTGGCCTCGGCTATCAGGATGTCAGGAGAACGGTCTGTTGAGCCGTCATCGACGCAGAGGATTTCGATGTCTGACAATGTCTGACGGAGCAGGCTGGCCAGTGTTTCTTCCAAAAACTGCTCAGCATTATAAACTGGTACTACCACGCTGACCTTGGCCATTCATCACCTTCTACCGTTCCTGGTAAAGCATCCTGTAAATAAACTTTACACTGAACGCTAATGGAGTTCTTGTAACCAAGTCAAGGGCCTGCATGACAATTGGAGAGTCATAGTAGCCAGGCTATCGCCGGGTTAGTGTCGGAGTTCTTTACAATTGGTTAGAACAAAATTCCTTTCTCAGTAATTTGAACAGCG
>Ga0031671_1018947_pt1 | contig 22767 bp, 12 predicted proteins | sample DeeseametaMP1603_FD_61749 | JGI IMG/M metagenome (GOLD analysis project Ga0031671, IMG submission 61749) | Metatranscriptome of deep ocean microbial communities from Pacific Ocean - MP1603 (Metagenome Metatranscriptome) | ecosystem: Environmental > Aquatic > Marine > Oceanic | place: South...
GATGTCTACCTTGAGAACAATCTCGTCGAAGAGGACTTTGACATACTCGCCCAGGTGCCAAGCAAGACCGCTATGGTACGGGACTATGTGGTACCGGTTGACGATGACTCCCTTAAGGTAAGCTTCGTTGCCTCCTCTGACCAGCCGAAGTTGTCCGCAGTTTGTGTGCACCAGACCTATGGCGATGCCGATGGCGACGGTGTGCCGGACAATAGTGATGCCTTCCCATTAAATGCTGCGGATTGGCAGGATAGTGATGGCGACGGGGTTGGTGATAATACAGACGCCTTCCCCAATGATTCGTCGGAATGGTCCGACCTGGACGGCGATGGCATTGGTGATAACAGCGACGCGGATCGCGACGGTGATGGGTACCCCAATGGCGAGGATGCTTTTCCCAGTGATCCGGAAGAATGGCTTGATAGTGATGGCGACGGCATTGGCGATAACTCAGACCCGACACCTTATGCACCGGTCGAAACCTTTGAGATGTGCATTAACGTTGGCGGTGGAGGCTACACCAGCAGTGGCAATGTTGATTACCTGGCAGACCAGAATTATTCCGGTGGCCGCGCCAGCAGTTACGAGGTCGGCATTGCCAATACTGAAGATGATTTTCTATACCAGAGTGAACGCTGGGGCAATTTCAGCTATAGCATTCCGGTACCCGCTGACGGCCCGTACAACGTTGCATTGATGTTCGCCGAGATCTATTTCCAGGCCGCAAGTCCCTCTGGTGGCCCGGGATCCAGGGTATTCGACATTTTTGTTGACGGTGTCCAGGTACGGGCTGGATTTGACATCATTGCCGAGGTCGGCAGCCAGACCGCCGTTGTTCAGAGGTACCTGGCGGAAGTGGACGATGGCAGCGTTGAAATCAGCTTTGGTAGTGTTACGGAAGCCCCAAAACTCTCCGCATTTTGTGTATATGACAGCAACGGAGACTTTGATGGTGACGGCATTCCCGACAAAGATGATGCGTTCCCCAACGACCCCACCGAGTGGCTGGATTCCGACGGTGATGGCGTGGGTGACAACACCGACGTCTTTCCCTACGACGCCAGCGAATGGGCTGATACAGATAATAACGGCATTGGCGACAACACGGACCCGGACATCGATGGTGACGGCTACGTCAATGAAGACGACGCTTTCCCGCTAAACGCCAGCGAATGGTCGGATATAGATGGTGACGGTGTGGGAGACAACGCCGACTCAGACCGGGATGGGGATGGCTATCCCAACAATATTGACCTCTTTCCTGACGATCCCAACAACTGGGAGGACACCAACAACAACGGTATTGGTGACAATAGCGACCCCGCACTGGACTCTGACGGCGATGGCTACTCAAATGCTGATGACGCCTTCCCCCATGACCCGACTGAATGGGTAGATAGTGATGGTGATGGCTACGGTGACAATGCCGATGCCCATCCGAACGACGCGAGCCGTTGGTTGCTCAGCGAACCGTTCGAGGTTCTGTTCGTCAAGGGCACCGAAACCATCAACAACATTACTAAGGCTCAGAATCTGATCGACAATGCGCAGCAGTATCAGAGCTTTACGCTCAGTTCTGACATCATCAGTTTCAGTGATGGCAGCAGCGGCAATACCGGAATCTTTGCGGAATCGGATACCTTCCCGTTCGACAATCATTTTGCCATGTACGCCACACGTTCAGTCTTTATTCCTGAAGATGGCGAATACACCTTCCTGATCCGGAGTGACGATGGCGCACGGCTGACCATCGACGGCGAAGTGATCATTAACGATGACCAGCCCCACCCGGTGACCAGTACGGAGGCGACCGTCTACCTGGAGGCAGGTATGAAACAGGTTGAGCTCCTGTACTTTGAGGCTTCCGGAGGCGCGGTTATAGAGCTGGCGGCCGCAAGGGGAAGTCAGAATGATTTCTACTTCTCCGGTGTTGATGACATGGCCGCGATTACAGATCGTGTCGACGCGGTACTTACGCCTCCGACAGAGTTTGCCCGCCACATTGGGGGTGAATGGAGTGAGGTAGTGGAGTGGGCAGAAATTCCCGTTTCAGCGGCACAGTTGCCAGACGGCAAACTGTTGACCTGGGTGGGCGGCACTGAAATCACCGATACCGGTGGCAAATCAACTGCCAGCATCTATGATCCGGAAACCGGCAGTTTCATGGCGAAAGATCATTCAACCCATAACCAGTTCTGCTCTGGTATAGCGCAGATGGAAGACGGTTCCATCTTCAACTCCGGTGGCAACCCGACCACCAAGAAGACCAGCCGTTTCGATATCGAAACCATGTCCTGGGTGAAGCTGGACGAAATGAGTTACCCACGCTGGTACCCGACCACGCTCACAATGCCGGATAACCGGATTTTCACAGCGTTCGCGGAAGGTGCTGGTAATACTTCGGAAATCTTCTCGGATACGTTGCAGCAATGGCTGAACACCCCGGGAGCGACCATGCAGAGCCTCGTTGACGAGCAAAACCTGATCAACAGTAACCAGTCCGGTAACGGCAGCACCGACATGCAATGGTATGCATTCATGCATGTCGCGCCCAATGGCCGAGTATTCCAGTCCGGTCCCATGCAGACTATGCATTGGTTCGACACAGCCGGTGAGGGCGATGTGGAGGAAGTTGGGGCTCGCCTTGGGGGAGACCAGGCGAGGATGTTCGGGTCAGCCGTGATGTACAATGTTGGCAAGATTCTGATCACCGGCGGCAATGATGCATCCCAGGAGCAGCCCTCGTCGAACAAGGCCATCACTGTGGATCTCAACGGCGCAGCGCCGGTAATCCAGGAGACCGCCTCAATGAAACACAGGCGAACCTTCCAGGATTCCGTGGTGTTGCCTGACGGTCGCGTCATGGTTATCGGTGGTACCACGGCAGGCAAACTGTTCAACGATGAAGGCAGCATATTGCAGCCGGAAATCTGGGACCCGGAAACCGGGCAGTGGACTGGTGTTAATAGCCTCACCGTTCCCCGTAACTATCATTCCACCGCACTGCTAATGAAAGATGGACGGGTATTCACTGGTGGAGGTGGTGCGTGTGGCGCATGTGATGCCAACCACAAGGACGCGCAGTTCTATTCGCCTGATTATCTCTTTAACGAAGATGGTACACCGGCCAGTCGCCCGGAAATCTATCAGGCGCCGGTGCAGGTCACAGCGGGCACCATGATGACGATCAGCACCTCTGAGACGGTCGAAGAATTCAACATGATCCGTCTTCAGGGCACCACACACTCGATCAATACTGACCAGAGGTTTGTGCCGTTGGAGTTTGATGGCGTCAGTGGCGAATATTCTGTTGAGGTCAATCCCAACCCCAATGTGATGATTCCGGGTTACTACTGGTTGTTTGCGGTGAATGAAGATGGTGTACCGTCAGAAGGTTTTGCCATCCAGGTGGTTCGTCAGGGAGACAATCTCGATTCCGATGGTGATGGCATTGTGGACTCCGAAGATTCCTTCCCGGACGATCCTACTGAATGGACGGATACCGATGGCGATGGCATCGGCGATAACGCGGACGTTTTCCCCAATGATCCCAACGAGTGGGCTGATATTGACGGAGACGGCATTGGCGACAACAGCGATGCTGATAGGGATGGTGATGGCTATCCGAACGTCGAGGATGCCTTCCCCGAAGATTCCACTGAGTGGGCTGACAGCGATGGTGATGGTGTAGGAGACAACGCTGACGTTTATCCAAACGACCCCAATCAGTGGGGTGATGGTGCCACCCAGTGGACCGTGCGTGACCCTGACTTTGGCACTCCCGACGCACGCCACGAGAGCGATTACATTGGTGTTAACGAGCGCCTTATCCTGATCGGTGGCCGGGATAGTCGTGCGGTGAATATCTACAACGCACTGACCAACAGTTGGTCTGGTCATGGGGTGCCTCGTGACGAGAGTTTCCAGGAGCTCCAGCTGCACCATTACCAGAGCGTGGAAGTCGGTGGTCGTGTATACATCGTCGGTGCTCTCAAAGGTAGCTTCCCGTCGGAGACCCCGGTGGCTGAAATCTACAGCTTTGATCCCGACTCACCTGCACAATGGCGAGAAGAGGCGCTGATTCCGGAGGGGCGCCGCCGGGGCTCTGCCGCAGCTGTCAACTATGGCGGCAAGGTCTACGTGGTTGGTGGCAATACCAAGGGCCACAACAATGGATGGGTACCCTGGTTTGACGTATATGATCCGGTTACCAAAACCTGGACTACGCTGCCTGATGCGCCCCACGCCCGTGATCATCACCGTGCTTCAGTGGTGGATGGCAAGCTCTATGTGGTGGCCGGTCGCCGATCCAGTGTCAATCTCGGTAATCCTATTGGCGATACCGAGGCGAGTGTGGATGTTTATGATTTCGACACTGGTCAGTGGTCAACTCTTGACGAGAACCTGCCTACACCCCGAGCTGGTGTTGCGCTGATGAAACATGGCCCGGAGCTGGTTGTTGCTGCCGGAGAAAGTCCGGCCGGAGACCATACCGAGGTGGAGGCTCTGGATGTACGCACTGGAAGCTGGCGTGAACTGCCAGGTCTGCTTACCGGCCGTAACGCCCCGGGGGGTGCACGTTTCGGCAACGAGCTGTTTGTTGTAGCCGGTCGCGACGGCAATACAGAGCTGGCTACCCAGGAAGTCATGGGATTGATCCCAAGGGTAACACCAGCCGATACCGACAACGACGGCATTATCGATAACGAGGATGCCTTCCCCGAGAATTCAGGTGAGTACCTTGACACTGACGGTGACGGTGTTGGCGACAACACAGATCCTTTCCCCAGCGACGCCACTGAATGGGTCGATACTGACGGCGATGGCGTTGGGGACAACGGCGACCCGTTCCCCAACGATGGTGCCGAATGGGCCGATAGTGATGGCGACGGCGTTGGCGACAATGCGGACTTCTATCCCAATGATCCGGCACTCTACGCCAGACCGCCCTTACCGGTGCTTAACTCCACCACGCTGGCGGTGGAGAGCACTACAGGCGAAGATCGCGTGTGGGTAGTTAACCCGGACAATGACACCGTTACACTGGTTGTAAACGATCAGCGTGTGGGGGAAATTGCCGTAGGCAGTAAGCCATCCTCGATCGTTTTGTCTGAAGATGGTGCCCGGGTCTGGGTAACCAACAAGGCCGACGCCTCTGTAAGTGTAATCGACACTATAAGCCAGACTGTTATTGAAACCATTGCACTGCCTGCTGGCAGCCGGCCTCATGGTTTGGTGCGGGTTCCAGGAGGCAGCGATCTGCTGGTGGTGTTGGAGGCCAGCGCCGAATTGGTGCGGCTGGACACAGGCACTGGTCAGGTAAGCTTGGCAACCGGATTGCCTGGTCGACCCCGACATCTGGCGGTGAGTGCTGATGGTGCAACTGTTTACGTCACCAACTTTATTACCCCGCCGGTGCCGGGCGAGGATGGTTTGGCTCCAGATGTTGCTTCAGGCGGTGGCGAGCTGTTCGTGATCGATGCCCAAAGCCTTTCTATAGTGGATACTATTATCTTGGGATACCGTAACCGGGGTGTCTCCGAGAGTACCGGACCGGGCATGCCTAACTATCTCAACGCGCCCTTGCTTGGGCCGGATGGCAGCTGGGCCTATGTACCCTCTAAGCAGGACAACATTCTGGCGGGTGCGGCCCGCGGAGGGCTGGGTATGAATTTTGACCAGACCGTTCGTGCAGTGACATCCCGTGTTGATCTCGAGAATGGCACTGAGAACCCCGGCGCCCGTATCGATCACGATAATGCCAGTGTTGCCACCGGTGCTGTGATGACTGCAGACGGCCAATACCTGTTTGTTGCGCTGGAGACCAGTCGCGAGGTGGCAGTGTACAATCTGGCTCAGGGTTATCAGCTGACCAGGCTGCAGGTTGGATTGGCACCTCAGGGCCTTGCTCTCAGCGCTGACGGAGAAAGGCTGCTTATCCATAACTTCATGGACCGCACCCTGCAGAGCTATGACTTGGCGCCAATTCTGCTCGATAATTTGCCTCAGGCCAACAGCCTGCACGTTGTGGATCTGGTTGTTAACGATTCTCTGGCACCAGAGATACTCCTGGGCAAGCAACTGTTCTATGATGCCGCGGATGACCGCCTAGCCAGGGACAACTACATGAGTTGTGCCTCCTGCCACAATGATGGCGGCCATGACGGACGGGTCTGGGACCTGACAAGTCTGGGTGAGGGCGTGCGTAACACCATTGACCTGATCGGCAAGGGAGCTGGCCATGGCCGAATCCACTGGACTGGCAATTTCGACGAGGTCCAGGACTTCGAGAGCCAGATCCGGGTTCTTGCCGGTGGCACCGGGTTGATTGACGACAGTGATTTCGCCCTGGGCGATGACCCGCTTTCAACCAGCCGTGCCGGGCTCAGTGCCGATTTGGATGCGCTGACCGCCTATCTGAACTCCCTTGAAGGATATCCTGCGTCGCCGGACTACGATGGCAGCCTGTCAGCGGCGGCTACAGCAGGGCAGGCTGTCTATCAGCGTGAAAGTTGCGCCGGATGTCACAGCGGTGAGCGGCGCACCGATTCCGGAGCCGGTGTGGTCCATGATATCGGTACAATGACAGATGCGACTGGTAGCACCAGCGATGGCCCTGTGTACGGTATTGATACTCCGACCCTGGACTTCCTGTGGGCCACCGCACCTTATCTTCATAACGGCGGCGCCCTCAGCATTGCCGAGGCAATACTCGCCCACGACAATGTGACGGTCACAGAGCAAGAGGCCATCGAACTGGAACTCTATCTGCTTGAAAGCGACGATGGCCGGCCGTGATCTTTCTGGTCGGCCCGGAAGTAGGCAGTAAATAGGGAGAAAATGTGAGGAAGACACACCCTGAAGTTATCGCTAGGCGGCGAGTATTTGAAAGGTTGTTCCTGGCGATCGTGTTTTTACTCTCGGTAACCGCTGTCGCGGATGACTGTAGCGAGGGGTGTAAAGTCGTATCCCGGGACGGCCACTTCCATCTGGTTGCCAGGCCCGTTCCGGAGAAACCCCCTCTTCGTGAGTATCATGATTGGACCGTGGAGGTTCAAGATGTCAACGGTAGCCCGGTGGACTTGGCTGGGCTATCTGTGACGGGCGGTATGCCTGGTCATGGTCATGGGCTGCCCAGCCAGCCGAAGGTGAATGAATACCTGGGCGGTGGGAGGTACCGGATTTCGGGGTTTCTGTTCAATATGCACGGTGAATGGACGCTGCGTTTCCACCTTGCAGGGCAAAACTTGGAGGACGTAGCCGATCTGACATTAACACTGGATTACTGATGTACCGCCGTCTCGCCTCGCTACTTTTTGTGTTCGTGCTGATAGTTGCGCCCCTGGCCCGTGCGGAGTTGCCAGGGAACCTGACCCAGCGTGATCTTCGTATTCTCCAGTCCCTGAGCCTTTCAGCTTTGGGGCCCGCTCCCGCCAATCCGTCAAACCGCGTAGCGGATGATGAGAGGGCGGTGGAAATGGGAAAGGCACTGTTTTTTGATACTGCTCTCAGCGTCGATGGATCGCTGTCCTGCGCAAGCTGTCACGAGCCTGACAAAGCCTTTACTGACGGCAAGCGGTTGGCCGAGGGCGTTGCCACAACAGCGCGCAATACCCCTTCACTCTATGGTGCAGCTTACTTGGATTGGCTCTACTGGGATGGCCGGAGGGATTCGTTATGGTCCCAGGCGTTGATACCATTTGAAGCTCCGAGCGAAATGGGTGCCAGCCGCGTAGCGGTGGTACAGAGGGTATTGACTGACCCGGATTACCAAAATGACTACCGGGCTTTATTCAGCTCGCCTCCCGAACTGGATTGGAACAGCCTTCCCGACCAGGCCACGCCGATCGGCGATACTGCACGCCAGAATGCCTGGTACCGTTTGCCCCGGGAGACACAGCGGAAAATAAATAGGGTGTTCGCCAACATCGGGAAAGCCCTTGAGGCCTATCAGCGCACCCTTCAGCCGCCTGAAACCCGGTTCGATCGGTTTGTTCAAGCCCTCAGCGAAGGAGAAACGCAGAGGGCAGGCCAGATGGTTTCTCAGAAGGAATTGCTTGGTATTAAGTTATACACCGATACGGAGCGCACCCAATGCCTTCAGTGTCACAATGGGCCGTTGCTAAGTAACGGTGGCTTCCACAATATTGGTACCGGTCGATTTTCCGGAAAATCCATGGATTATGGACGGGTATTCGGTCTGCAAGCAGTGCTCATGGATGAATTCAATTGCCTCGGCGACTACAGTGATGCAGCACCCGAACAATGCGATGCACTTAACCACGTATCGCAGGATGCCCACCAAACTCTCCACGGCGCGTTCAAAACACCCACATTGCGATATCTCGATCAGACCGGCCCTTATTTCCACGATGGCCGTTTTGATTCACTGAACGCAGTTTTAGATTATTATGCCGACCCGCCGACTGACGGACGCAATGGTATACACGAGTTGGCACCACTGGACCTGAAAGATAAAGAGCGGTCGGCGCTGGAAGCCTTCCTTAGAATGTTGGGCCAGGATTCGTAAATGAATAAAGAATAAAAGGCCCCTCTACATTACGAATTGGTTTATAGACAGGCTAGCGTTTAGGGAGAGTGACTTCGATACTTAGGGGAGAATCTCTACCGGAAGCATATGGGGGAGCTATGCCCATCAGCAAAGCGTTTGTCCTGTTTATTTCGGTTGCTGCCCTAGCAGGATGTCAAACCTGGCCCGGGGGCGATCTTGATGATCGTCCGGCTCCTGCAGCAGGGAGCGAGCCCGGCAAGGTATACGTGTCTTATTGGGATAACGTTGAAGGCGCGTCGATTTCCGATCTTACCAGCGTTGCGACATTCCCCGATGATCCTGATCAAGTTCTGCCGATTTACAGCCTTCAGGGTCCCCGTGAGAGGGGCAGCGCTTACGGCGCACGCGTTCGAGGTTTCATCGAGCCCCCCATAGACGGTGAGTACCGGTTCTACATCAGTAGTGATGACCAGTCGGAGCTATACCTGAGCCCTACCAACGAGGAGGCAGATAAGGAATTAATCGCTTCTGTAACTGGCTGGACGAACGTTGAAGAATACGATAAATACGCATCTCAAGCCTCAAGTGTAACCGTTTTGGAAGCCGGCCAACGTTATTACTTTGAGGTTCTGTTCAAGGAGCGTTGGGGCGGCGACCACTTCACGGTTGCTTGGGAAGGCCCCGGGTTCGCGCGTAGCACTATACCTGGCGATGCCTTGCATTCCTGGGCGCCGCCGTCTGAACTGCCTGAAGACACTACGACTTCCAGGGAGTCCTATAACCTTGGATACCGGGTAGGATTTCTGGACGCGAGTGAGAACCTCGCTTTCAACCCCGATTATCCCCCACTGGATGAAGACGGCGATGGACTCTACGATAATTGGGAGGTGGTCAACGGGCTTGATCCCACCAACCCGGACGATGCGGGTTCAGACCCGGATGGCGACTTCCTGAGCGCTTCCGAAGAGTTTCTGATAGGCACTACTGAAAACCTTGCAGATACAGATGGTGATGGCATTCCCGATGGTGCCGAATTTGCCATGGAACTGGATCCTCTCGATGCGAACGACGCTCAGCTGGATCTGGATAATGATGGTTACACCAACCTGCAGGAATACCAGGCCGGTACCGATATCCGTTCGGAAGCAGATAAGCCAGAGGCGCCCAAGATAGCCTACCTTTCAGGCTTTGCAGGCCAGTATTTCTCCGGAACGGAGTTCAACGAACTGGTATTCGTAAGGACCGACAGCGATGTGGATTTCGCTTGGGGGCGCACTGGTGCCCCGCCGGGATTGCCAGCGGACGAATTCAGCGTTCGCTGGGCCAGTGAGTTTATTCCTCCCCACACTTCGGGAACTCGTGCTTACCGGTTTACGGTGAGCTCAGATGACGGTGTTCGACTCTACCTGAACGGGGACCTGGTTATAGACCAGTGGCAGGGCCAGGCCGTGACCACCTTTACCCACGACGCGGAACTCACTGCAGGCGAGCCGGTAACTGTCACAATGGAATATTTTGAAGGGCGCTATGATGCGACGATCAGCCTCAGTGTTACTGACCTTCAGGAGGGTACCGGGGTGTCGGCGACGGAAGCGTTCAGGGCGCCGGACCCTTCAGTGACCTCGACGGTTGATTCTGATGGCGATGGGATGCCGGACACCTGGGAGCTGTCTTACGGCACCCAGGTTTGGACAGCCGACGCTGGGCAGGTGCTTAATACCGCAGGCGTTACGAACCTCGAAGCCTATGAGAGCGGTTTGATCCCGAGAACACTGGAGCCTGTTGACGGCGAAACCGAGACTTCGCCGGGCAGCGAAGAGCCTGTCACCGGAGGAGCATCCGTAACGCTGACCTGGACTGCACCCTCAACCAGAGTGGATGGAGAGTCGATTGCGCTAAGCGAAATACAATCCTATATCGTTCGCTATGGCAGGGTGCAAGGGGAGTTAGACCAACAGGTCACGGTTGATAGTACTGAAACAAGCTATCAGTTTGACAACTTGGAGTCTGGAACCTGGTACTTTGCTGTACAGGTTGTGGATATTAACGGACTTGTAAGCGAATTGTCGGAAGTAATTGAGCACAATGTACCCTGAGGCTTTCGTGCGTTACGTTTTGTAATGGATTGCAAGAATGAGGCGTTAGTCCAGAATAAAGACGGCATAAACTTTAAGATTCAACGATGTTCAAACTACCTGTTGCCGAGGCGACGAAAACCATTAATAGAACTGGGGCAGTCAGATGAGGGTAAATAATTTTCACCGAATAGCAGAGTTTCGGAAGCGTGTAGGTATATCATCAGCCGTTCCTGTTGTCCTTTCGTTGATGATGCCTGCGATTGCAGCGTCAGAAGAAATTTTTAGAGAATCATTCAATGATCTGCCTGATTATACTAGCTCAGAGGAGTTGAACCTTGAAGGGTGGTCTTTCCGTAGGAACGGTGAAGTGAATTGGTCGCCCGAAAATGGTCATCCTGATCGGCATGATGCCTTTGAAATTCTTGCTAGTAACTCAGACAAAGCACGTGGCGGAACTGGCAAGTCGTTTGTAGCTTGGCGAGAGTCTTATGATCCGGGATGGCAGCAGTGGAACAGCGACGGAATACTAATGAAGTATTTCCCTGAAGGATATGATCAGATTTATGTTGAATTTTATATAAAATTTAGTCCGAAATGGACAGAGGCTGGAACTAGTAAATTATTTAGAATGTTTAGTTGGAGTGGCGAGGGTAGTCCCTTTCAGTTTTTTGCCGATGGTAACTCAGGACCTATTTTTTTGTGGGATTACGCAAACAGTAATTATGGTGTTCGAAACGTACATTCATATCGAGGTGGCCCACATGGAGAGAATTACGATTTTGACTCTAGCAATATTTCAGACACACCTAGACCTTTGGTAAATCGGGGCGATCTGTCATTAAACTTTACAGGTGACACAGAAGGCATGGCTGAAGATGGCGGATACCCTAAGATACGGGATAAGGTCAAAGGTGGCTATATTTCTGATGATTTAAATCAGACTGTAGAGATGGATCAAATTTACGGGGATGAATGGACGAAGCTCGCGTTCTTTGCGAAGATGAATTCTTCTCCAGGGAAGGCCGATGGTAAGATTCGACAATGGTTAGATGGCGAGTTGATATTTAAAAATGATTCGGTCGTCTGGGTAGATCAAAATCCTGAGGGAAAAATGGTTAAATGGAACTCAGTTGCTATAGGCGGAAATGACTTTTTCCAAGAGTATCCGAACAGTGAGCGCCATGAAGAATGGTATTCTATCGATGACGTATTAATTGCGAGTGACATCCCGAAGGATCTTGGAGTTGGCGATGGTGTTTCCAGCAATCCACCTGCTCCTCCTACCAGTATTAATATTGAATAAATTTATTTCGGTAACGCTGTTTTTCTAAATAATTCGATAACCTCTTGCTTTATTTGTGGGAAGTTTGTTGCATTTGACCTGAATGTTTTAGATAAACGCTGGGTTCCGACTCCGGCGTTTTTCTGAATTAGAGAATAGAAATATAGGCTTTCTATTCCGCCCGCTCACCCCGGTCCTGATTCATGCCATAAACATTCGAAATAATTAATTTAATCTATGAATAAAGTTAGTTGTATGAAGTGCGTCGAAACAACGAGATTGTGAGCGGGTTTCAGGATCTTAAGCCTATATCCGATTTGGCGAAAATTCGAAAGGCCAAATTTCAAGGTATGTTCTTAGTCTGAGTGATTGTTACGCTATTTGATTATGCCTTTTATTATTCCAAAGCATCTTCCTGTTATATAAAGAATATCGATAAAATAAATTTTTATTAATTCGGCAATCGTTAGGCTTCTTTTCTTCGACCTGAATATTCTTTTGGCTGAGAAAAGTGCAGGGCAAGAGACCGCTACAATGCACGGAATGAAAAGCAGTTGAGTCGATCCTTTAGCAATAAGAACTCCAGCTGATGCTGCGATCGAAACCATAAAAGTAATAGTAATCCAAAATGTTGGATCTATAATTGATGATCTTATATTTTTGATATAGTTTTCCGAGTGCCAAGATTGCCTTTTAATAAACGATTTTATATCCTTGGCATTTCCTAGGTGAACGACGTTTATGGCCTGATCTATCGTTGTTCGTATGTTTATTATTTTTAAATCTAGAGCTAGCTTCGTATCCTCGCCAGATGAAATATTCTCGGCGAATCCTTGGACTTTATAAAAGTGACTTTTTTTTATAAAGATGCAGCCTCCAAGAAAATCTGTGGCGTCGTATAATTCTTTTTTGATTCCTAGCAGCCAGTATTTTTCTATCCATAACGAATTTTCTTCGGGAATGTATCGACCTCCGAATGCCTGATATTTTGATTTATCTAGTAGTTCTGCACCTTTGCTTAGCCAATTCTTTGGAGCGACGCAATCTGCATCAATGAACGCAAAATAAGGTCCAGACGCACATGATGCGCCGAAATTTCTTACTGCACCTACGGGGCCTTCTTTTTTGTAGTAATATTTAACGTTTTCGTAAGCTTTAACTATATTTTTAGTTCCATCATCTGAATCGTTGTCTACAACGATTAATTCATAATTATCTCTTCCGTAATCTTGACACAAAAGAGAATCGAGGCATCTCGATATGTACGTTTCTTCGTTGTGAGCGGGCACTATAACTGACGTAAATTTTTTCATTCTATGTGATCTTAATAACTGATTTGAACTTCCCGTTGGGGCCTTTCGGAATTTTTTCTATGAAGTTGATATGTGTAGAGAGCTGCCCTGCTGTTCGGAGCTCAAAGTTATTTTTGACCGTATCTATAAGATCACCCTGATGAGATTTATCGGAAATAACTAGGTTGATCGTGCATTGAACACCTCGTTGAATGACTTGGGCTTCTTGTATTTCTTTTATGCCTTTAAAAATATGGTCTACTCTACCAATTTTGCGTCCATCTGGTAATTCAATGTAGTCGTCGACCCTCCCGAATAGTTCATTAACGTAATGAGTTACTGTGGTCTCGCTGTTTTCTTGCTCGCAGCTTTTAGCCATATCACCCACCTCATATCGAAGCAACGGCATAGACACATTGGTAAGCGTTGTTGCTATTAGTTTACCGATACCATACTCCGATTCAGCATCTCTGAGTAATTCGGTTACTCCGAGAATGGGGTTCAGGCGATAGCGGTCTTGCTCCTGTCCAGCAAACAGAACGTACTCGGCTGTCCCGTAATAATCCCACACGGGGCAATGGAAAACCTTCTCAATTATGTCCCTTTGCCAGTCCAGGAGCGTTTCTGAGTTTGTGATGATGGCTGTCGGCTGGAATTCTGGTGAAATTCCACTAAGGCGGTAGTGGCCGGCAAGATCACAGATCGCGGACGGGTAACCTATGAGCTCTTTGGGTTGAAACCGGTCAAGTTCGCGACGGTACCATGGAAAGGTAGTCTCGTTCAGGTGATATGCTGAAAAAAGCTTCTGATTTTCCGCCTTGTTCATGCGGGCGAAGGGCGGCTTCATATTGGTTGAGGGTTGGACCATACGTCCCGCAAAGGTTGCGCGCCTTGCCCCGAATGGAACGCCGTGATGCTCTTCGTGTTCAACAACCAGTGCCATGGCTAGCTTATAGGTAAGTTCGTTCACCTCTAGCTCCAATGGCGTGCCCGTACTGCCACTGGTGTGTTGGGTCATGAAACCGGGATTTCCTGGTGTCTTGAAGGAGTCAGGATCTGCACGTAGTGCCTGCTTGGTAAGCACTGGCAGCTTGGTTAGGTCCGACGTTGAAGTAATGTCGGTTTCATGAACTCCCCACTCAGCAAAGCACCGCTGGTAGTAGGGCACCTGTTGGCGACAGTGGCGTACCATGTTAAATAACTTTTCGTTCTGGTACGCTCGAATTTTTTCATCGTTCCATTCGCGGGATTCTCTAACCAGATCCAGAATTCTCTGAAAATCCCCTGTGTATCTCTTGCGGTAAAGTCTATATCCGTATGCGCTGACTAACAGGTTCTGTAGCCAGACAGGAGAGCGGTAGTATAGTTCTTCAGCAATACTTGCCATTTCATTGAGTCTCGATAACATTTGATGGCGGTGCAGATTCCGGCTTGGCGTCGAATCTGTTACGAATTTGGCGTGCAGGGTTGCCTACTACCACTTCGCCGTCTTCAATGGGTCTCGTCACCACAGTACCGGTAGCGATCACTGCCTGGTTTCCCACAGCGGCCAACACGATCGCTAAGTTTCCCAGCCAGCAGTCGTTGCCGATCGTGATCTTCTCAAAATGCCCACCCTGTTCCTGAATTGGCTGCGCAGTATCTTCGAAAGAGTGCTGCTTGCCGCCGCTGAGTATATGAACGCCACTACCAAGTAAAGTATTCTCTCCAATAGTGCACTTACCAATGTTGCACTGTGGCCCTATGTAGACACCTTGTTTGATCGTCGTGTCGCGGTGAGAAAGCAGTGTCAGAAAACCGACCGATATATCATCTGATGTTCCCGGGCAGGCCAGCCGGTAAAAGGCAGCCCTTATATAGGTGCCAGGTTTGCCGGGAATCAGGCTGAGCGCCTGGGAAAACCCTTGGAAGGCAGAATCTTCCTGACTGATCTTTGCAAGGACAAGAAACGCCAGATAAAGGGGCGCTGCCAGTATTATAAATACCGTCTTGATCGCGCGCTTGATTATTCGCCTTGACGTCATGGTCTATCCAACCTCGCGTTAAGCCAAGCTCTTTCACGGTTGGGGCGGAAGGTAGCCACTGCCCGGGCCAGGCGCATCGCAATTCTCGACACCAGTGACCCCCAGGTCAGTTTTGGCGGTTCCGGTATTTCTCGGAGTGTAGCCGGTTCGAGTTCGGTGGTCTCGTCCTGGTGAGGACCGTGGTTCTGTAAAAGGATAGTTAGTATCCGGGTATAATGGCGCTCTTCGCTGGCGGCGAGCCGGCCGCAGATCTCATGTAGCCAGGTTTCTGCCCTGTTATGGTAGTGGGTGGCTGCAGAAGGGTCGATATTGGCAGCCTGGCGCAGTAGCATCACCTTGCGGATATCCTGGGCAGTCCAGGTATCGTTTGGGAACTCAAGCTGCTCCATGTCCTTCAGGAACGGGCGTTCGTGCTCGACCATCCAGCGGGTATAGTGGACGAAAGCCTCCCGAGCATAGCGGTAATTTTCATCGATCTGCTGGATCCTGACTTTCAGCCACAGGTAGCGGCTGATGCTCGTTAGCAGGACCAAGTAGGACCAACCGGTTTCCACGTTCAGAAGCCTGCGCTTTTCGATATTGTCGGCGGGGTGAATGGTCTGGCGGATGACCTTTTCGGCCAGGCTCAGCCAGTCCTGGTCTGGTTGCAGTTGCCAGGCGTCCATTAACGCATTCAGGTAATTGCCGGTACCTCTTGTAAACGGGTAGGTGTGCGGGGTGGGGCGATCACCATGCAACATGGCCTTTAACTTCGGCAGGTCCTGTTTTTTTACAGCAAGCAGCTGCTCCAGGAAGCCGCCCCGCCCCTCATGCAGGTCCCTCATCCAGCGGGCCAGTTGCAAAACGGCCTTGCGGGACGATTCATCACCGGTCAGGTAGTAATGGTAGAGCAGCCCGGTCGTGTAGCAATGTTCGGCGGCTGGCCCGCCGCCAGTCTGTCCCGGTGTTGAACTGGTGCCGTTGTGCCGGCTGAAGGTCCTGTGAGTGGCGGTGTGAGAGGGTAGATAGTGGTCTGTGTGCCAGAACAATCCGTTGTTGTACTCGTTCCGATCCTTCTCTGTGTGGTAAATGTCGATATCTTTTACATGCTGAGCCAGGTCGTCCATCAGCTCGAACCAGCGCCGGTCCCCAGTCAATGCGTACTGACGTGCGAACCCGTAGATGGCATCGTACTGGTTATTGTAGTGGGAGATCAGCGGTGTTTCGTCGGGCTCCTGGTAAAGTGTTTCATGGTCGGCGAAGAGGTCACCGAAATTGCGCCAACCATACTCATCGATAACCTCCCGCTTTGCGAAGAAGTTGCTGGTGCCGTCGAGACCCGCCTGGATCAGCGACTCCAATGGGCCGGGTTCTGCATTCGCCCGGAACCAGGGAAACGCCATGGTATGCTGGTAGTGGTTGGCGGAAAGCTTGGGGAGGAGTGGCCGGGCCACCCAGTCTAGCGCTCCGGGGTCTTTAATGTCGCTAAGCCAAATGGTTTGGGTTTTACGCTCGCCACCTTGCAGTTCGTGCGGCTCGGAGCTATCGGCGGGGAACAGGCCGATCGTTAGGCCATTGTTTCCCACGCTGATCGACGAGGGAAAATTCTGCCAGAAATGGCTGAGCGTAGCCTGGATGCCAGAGCTGTCTCCATTGATGCCGGCGCTGGGCTGGGCGCGGTCACCAGAGGCGATGTTATGTTGGTCTGCGGTAACCTGGTAACCCCGGAAGCGGGGAATCAGTTGCCCGTAGGCATTGACGTGATTGAGGCTGTGCCAAGCATCGCCACCACTAGAGTCCTGATAAAGGTGCAGTGCCTGCTTGTTATTAGTAGTCAACGGCCGCTGGTCCACTTCGGCTTTTAGCCAGGGCGATCCTTGCTTGTCTGGGGTGGCGACCAACTCCAGTGATTTGAAGTGGATGGAGCCTGAATCCCCCAGGTCCCATAGGCCGCCAGAGTGGCGGGCGCGGTTGGGATTGTGGAGGCACACTTCCACTTTCATATTGCGACTGTCGTTGTAGATTTCTATCCGGCAGCGGAATCGCCCAAGCGGCTCTTTTTTTGACGTGATCCAGTGGCCGCTGCATTCTAATGTAGCGGCCACCCGCCCGTTATCAACGACCTGCCAGGGGCGTTCCGGTTCAAGACCACAAACCTGGCCCTGGGCATCTTTGCAGCGAAGGGTGTGGTGAACGCGGATTGCGTTGTAGGGGCTGCTGCTGTTTGGCCCAGAGACGTGGATCCACTCGGGTAACCCAGATTTAAGGTGTACGCTCGCGGTATCTGTGGTCACGACCAGAGTACCGTCTGGCTGTTTTTCAATCTCAGGGTATTCGTGAACGGAGGGTTCCGGCAGCTCGGGTAATTCAAGCCTTAATGCCAGTCGATCCCCGGCAGGGAGGCTTGCCAGGAACCGTAGCGACAACCAGCGAACACTGTCGTCGTGCCAGGTGGAAAGCACTTTGGGCTGGCAGGCAATAATGTTGCCTTTGTCGGCGTTAACCAGTTGCAGTTGGGTAATTTTTTCAGTGAAGAGATCACCCTGAGTAAGAGGGACGCCAACGCAAACCGGCTCATCGCACCGAGCAATCCCCGCATCTTCCTTGAGTTGGATCGTAATGGAATCCATGGTAATCCCTGTTGGCAACTTCTCCGCAGAGAAGGATACGATCTTTTACCGCTGACTTAAAGTAGCCCCCAACGGTCATCTTCCGCCCGAAATGAAGCCGTAAATCGTTGGAGTCAATTTTGAAATACTCCATCCGGCAAAAATCGTAATGATGATTGTGAGAGGGGTGGTTACATAAAACAGGTATTCGTCAGGCACAAGAAGACTTCCTAAATTGATGGAGATGGTACTGGTTGGCTTGATGTGAAAAAGGAATAGAAAGAAAGAAAACGGAGATATAATCAAAAGAAGTTTGTTAGAATTTAATCGTCTGGCTATCGGCATGAACACGAGAAGTCCAGAAATTATCGTAAGTTTGTAGAGTGTGAGCGTAATAGTATCGCCATTTCTAATTCCGTACCATACACTAAAGCTCGGCGCTGTAATTACTCTGATAATGGATATTGTAAAAAAAGTTGCGGTAATCATCAATAAGTGACGTTCCGTAAAGTTATGAAAGTTTTCAAGAAGGTCTATGTTCTTTGCGAAAAAAGCACCAATGATAAAAAATAGAAGTGTTTCGATGTTTACGAAGTACCATCCAAAAAAGGTTGGGGAAATCTGGATTTCAAAAAACCAAAATGGGAAGAGCAGAAAGATAGTCAGGCGAGGAATGACGCTTATAGCTAGATAGACTATAGGTGATAGAAAAATAGCAATTACGATGAGGTCTCGAAGAAACCAGAGCTGAACAGAATCCGGGTGCATTAAGCTCCAGACGAGGTTTATCTGGCCTAGTCCTATATCTTGGTTCTTCAATACCTGCAATATAGTGTCGTGAAGTACGATGACAACGACCGCAAAAAAATATGGAGCAACCAGTGAGAAAAGTCTTTTCTTGGTTTGCCTATAATAGCATAAAATATCATGGAATTTCAGAAAATAGAAAAACCCCGAGGTGGCCGCAAAGAAAGGTACTGCAAACCGGGCGACACTATTAGTGATCCATTCCTGAAGAAGGTAATTTAGTCCAATACCATGTGAAGTGTCGATGTATTGTTTCGAATGATAGTGAATCGCTACAATAAAAAAAATCGCAATCACGCTGCCGACACTAAACGTACGACTAAGCTCTTGGTTCAAATGATTTTGTTCCATTGCTACGTAGTCCAGAGTTGCTTGCATATTGGAAGGCTTTCGATCTTTTGTACCGGCTTTTCTGCGTGGTTAATAGATTCTGAAGCGAAACGGATAGGCCGATAAAATAAAAAATCCAGGGAGCGTAGGCAATGCCGATAAAAAGACCACACAGGCAATAGATCATTATGACGTAGTTTAAAGTCTTTGCCAGAGCTTTCAGGTATTCCTCATTATGATTATCGTTTTTCAATCTTCGGTTCATGTTCCAGCACGAGAAAATAAGGCCTAGGTACATGGCCAGGCCGACATAGCCCTGTTCTCCGAGAATCTCGAAAAAGATATTGTGGTAGGCCTTGGGCCTGTTGGGGCTGAGGTTTACGGACACATCCGATTCAAGATAGCGGTTGAGTTGGCCAGCGTTTGCAATGTATGAATCAAATCCCCCCCCTGTAATTGGGCGCTCACTGACATAGTCCAGAGTCCAGCGCCACACCAATATTCGCCCAAGAGCTGAGGATTCTTCCGTTGCGTTTTCGAGCGTACTCATTCTTTGTGTGTAATCTGCTGGTGCAAACAATAGTAACGAGACGCCAAGGATTATTGCGGCCAAAGCGATCTGTATTTTATATTTACTGGACATAAAGTACAGGAAAAACAAAAATGCAAGTCCGACGAGGCCGGTTCTTGCATAGGTGCCGATGACAGTAAAAATACAACATGCTATCATTACGTAAATTATTGGTTTCAAGAACGGTATGCGGTCTTTAAACAAAGAATGATTTTTAAAATAAATTAATATGGGGATTGTGAATACAGCAACCATTGACAGGGTGCTGGTTTCAGTTATTTCGGCATCTCCCATTGCGGTAGAGACCAATAAAGTTCCATAGCTGGCCTGGCCAAGTGCAGTTCGGATGCCGCCCATGAGTATGTAGTAAGCAACTCCGCAAACAATCGCGGCTAGAACGATTTCAATCTTCAATCTTGAATCTAATATAAATGGAATAAAAAGAGTGACAGCGATCGTTTTAATTACATAATCATACTTGAACCAGGCAGGGCCCTGAAACTGTGCGATTGTTGTCGTGTAAGTAATCCAGGCCATAAACATGATCAGAACAACAGTGACGCCAATTACTTTAGGGCGTTTAAGTTTATTCATGTTAATTATCATGGAAGCGAGCAGAACCGCCGTAAGTGCTAACGATACTGACTGCCCGGCCAGAAAACTATAGCTCAGGTTCTGTGGTTTCAGGATGTCCGCAAACAGAAGGGTGTAGAGAGCCAGATAAGGTGAGCGGAGGCTCAGTCCAATACAAAACAGGAAAACAATTGACCATAGGGTGTCAGTGAGCATTGTCTTCCTGTTCTATTTTATTCGCTGTGTATATGAACGAGATCACCAAATAAGCGATCAGGAGTTTGATCAATATAGTTATCATGATGTCCTGCCAACGAATTTAGTTATACGTATAGGAGAAAATATCAATCAGAAACAAATGGTTCAGTTCTGAATTCTGAGTCACTGGTGCTCTGTTGAAATTACCCCTTGCTTAATGTGGTTCTCTATAAGACCTATGGCGGCTTCACAACCGCGAGGCCCGCAGGGAGCTTGCATTGTTAATAGCGCAAAACGGCTCTGTCCTCTCAGTGTAGCTGGTACTTGTAAAAGTTTCGCTGTTCGGTAACTGTCGGTTCGATAGCTACCGACCAAGTAGTGTTGATATAGGGCAACCTGACGCCGTGAGCTGAGATTCTGGTATATGCGTATTTTTCCATTAAGGTGTTCGCTTGCGACAAACCAATTGCTGGTTTCAATTGGCCTGGGCAAATAGGGCACCAGCTTTTCATTAGCGCCCGTCCTGGTGCTCTGCGCGAGAGATAACCAACTGCCATCAGTGGTTGTCCAGACCTGGTGTGTCATGAAGGAAGGGACATTGACGGCTAGAGGCAGATCCGCCGGATCCGCTGACCGCAGCTCTCCGATGACTGGCCTCCAGGGCGAAGCTTCGGAAGCTGCGGAATGAGCAAGTGCAATGCTGATGGGACCGATCAGGAGTGCCAGAACAACAAAACTGTAGGGCTTGATTGTCATTCTCGGCGGCATCCCGTCAGGTATAGAACCTCTGCGATGGACCGGTGCCAGCAGCATGACCGGTATCAGAAAGCCCGCGTATACCAGCCAGCCAAAGGTTTCATGGTTTGTAACAAGATCACTCTCCATGTTGCTCTGATAGGCAATGACAACGAGCGCCGTAATTCGGACCCAGTTTACGATCAGCGCCAGACCAGCACCAACGGTGAGTGCAAACAGCCAGCCTTTCCAGCGGTAATCATTGAGGATGGCGGTAATCGTTGCCACGAGAATAGAGACCGCAAAGTATCGGATGCCTGAGCAGCCATCGGCGATAACCAGACGGCCGTAGGGCAGGGTGATGTTCGCTCCCTCGATCAGGGCTGTTATGCCCATCAATGAGACCGCTTTGCCTACTACAATAGTGGCCAGTGTCACCAGAAAAGGCACGATGTCCGCCCAGACAGGTAACGAAAGCCCGAATAGAAGAACGTAGGGGATGAGCCGCACTGCCGCACTGAGCCCAAGCAGAGTCCAGCAGACGGCGATTAAGCCCACTGGCAGCATCAGATACGAGAGAGTGTCAATGCGAGCCAGTTCAAGCAGAGCCCAGACGATCACCGACAGTATCAGTACTGCTCCTCCGGGCCAAGAGATGGTCTTGCTTCCCTGTTTGGCGGCCTTTGGCGGATGGATAAGTAACAAGCCAATAAATATTAGGAAGGTGGGCAATCCATGCGCCAAGACCTGTTCAAACTTCAGCCATTCCTGAACCAGCCGAAACCAGGTGGGCGAGAACAAGATCAGACAGACAGCAATTGCAATCAGGTATGGACGAGCCAGTGGAATTTTCTGGAGCGTTTTCCTTAACATCGATACCAGACTTCTAGTTGGGTTAAATCATATGGGAAGTTGAGTGTACCGGAAAACAAGGGGGGCGAGTGACAAAATGAAAAGCTTACCTCTGGCAGAGTGAGAAGTATCACCGGGATAAGAGCCCGGTGATACTCACTTTAGACCTGTTGAGTAATCAGGCCCTTCGGCGACGTGCTGCGCCCAGACCTGCCAGACCAAGACCTAGAAGTGCAAGCGTGCCCGGTTCGGGTACTTGACCGACCCTATCCAAGGTGACAGATGCTCCGACCGTTGCGGTGTCGCCCAAGCCCAGCGCGATCCCTTCCTCTAGAGCAACCGTGTACTCAGTGCCATTTTCCAAGGCAACTGACACTGGGCCATTCCAGCTGAGAAAACCACCGCTGAGGATGCCGGCTATTGTTCCAAAACCGCCATTACCACTATCGCTTGCCGCCCCACCGGGGCTGGTGAAGGCCAACGTTGCTACGATGTCAAACAAGCTGCCGCCTATCTTGCCGCCAACCTTAATATCGAAGAAATCAAACATTACCGTGTCACCAACATTGAGCATAGCTGTCTGGGCATCAAGATCCTTCAAGGTTGTAGTTATCGAACAATCCCAGCAGATTTCAAGTCCTTTGGTTGCATTTACAGAAGACCCAGTATTTGTAGGATCAAAAATTACACCCGCATGTGCATTTCCAAAAATGCTCAAAGCAAGCAAGACAATGACGCTATTAAACAAATTCTTTATCATGATTTTCTCCCTGATACTGCTGCAACCCGGCTGCCTCTATTATTGGCTTTAGGCCCGTGGTTTTCCGTCCCTGCTTTCCAACAGGTTTGGCCATGGATTTAAATAATTGAGCTGAACTGCACCCGGAGATGAAGCCAGCAAAATATGTGCAAAAATAAAAAAAAA
>Ga0031671_1023315_pt1 | contig 22315 bp, 24 predicted proteins | sample DeeseametaMP1603_FD_61749 | JGI IMG/M metagenome (GOLD analysis project Ga0031671, IMG submission 61749) | Metatranscriptome of deep ocean microbial communities from Pacific Ocean - MP1603 (Metagenome Metatranscriptome) | ecosystem: Environmental > Aquatic > Marine > Oceanic | place: South...
AAAAAATACATTAGCGCTCAACCACATAAGAAGCAGGTTGTCAGTGCTTCTTTAATTGATCTCCTCGCGCTGATGTATGAATGTCGCTACGAGAGAGATCGGTTGCTTCTCCAGTTTATGTACGACGCTGGTGTCAGAATTAGCGAGGTAGAGCGAATTACCTTTGGGGACATCCAAAAGGCTATAAGATTTACGAACTCGGCCTTTGTGAACTCAGAGAAAGTTGATGTGCCTGTTTGTCCTGGCTATGCGCCCGTGCTCATACGTGGCGCAAAGGGCCGGGGGGGCGCGGTGAAAGAGCGGTTTGCCGTAGTTACGACGGCGACTTTGAGGAGAATCGCTTCGTACCACTCGACTCCACTATATAAACGGTATCAGCAGAAATACCGTAATCGAAACAATTTTCCTGCCTTCCTAAACACGGAAGGCAACCCTTACAACGAAGACTCCTTGGCGAAAATGATAGAGCGGCGCTCAGACAAAGCTCTTAAAAAGGGGCGTATTTCGAAAACGATCCATGCACATCTTTTCCGACACGCATCAGCTTATTTGACGTTGGAAGACCCCGATCTTGGTGAGGATTTTCTTGATCGCTTGGTGAATGTCCAGAAGACGCTTGGTCATTCTTCGATTACGACCACTGAGCGTTATACAAGCATTCCCCACGACATATACAACTCCATTGCAGATTCTGAACTCGGCGCGCTGAGGACCAAAATCGACAAGATGGAAAAGGTTGTTGAACAGACCAAGCTCAGAATCAAGCCGGGGGACAGGAAGTGATGGAATTGAAGAGCCGCAAAAATAAGGACTTATGCCGAAGGCTTGTTCAGGAGTGGATAGGAGAAGCCTCCAAAGATCCTGGCATGCTCTACCAGGTGAAGTTGACCGACCGGGGGAATACGGAAGTTCCGATTGTTAGCAGTGGGGATTTAGGGGTCAAGATTGGTCTTTCGCGCAGGCAAGCTGTCCGGGTATTGCCCAGCATCTGTCAGGGCGAATTGAATCAAATTCTTGAGATGATGCGCTCTGAAGGCCTAATTACCCAGGGTGCCACTGCTCAGAATATGAATCATATAAACAAACTTAAGCTATTTTTATTGAGGGCTAAAAAGAATCCGGTCCTGCTAGAAAGAATCCCAATGCACGGGAGAAAAATTCAGGTTACGAGATTTATCCACGAGTTTCCTGAGTACGAATTTCCAACGATTTTCACAAAGTCTGCCTTTAACCGATCGTCAAGGGTTTCATACGAGTATTTTCACAGTGTGTTTGCGCCGGAAGTTGTTAGTGAGCTCAAAAAGGCTGGTCTTTGCGATGAAATATTAACAGCCTCAAATAGAAAACCGCGTTCTGAGTCAGCAAATAATACTTTTAAGGAAACTAGGGATGGCATCGATATCTCTTCAGTTTCCGAGTTCGAGTCTCTTTGCAAAAAGCCTTTTGATTCGGTTTATTTCTTGTTCGCACTTGGTGCGCGAGGTGTATCGTCTTTGTCAGCGATAGAACAATACAGGACAACCGCGCAGTTCGTAGAAAGCTTCTTGAGATCTCAAGGTATGGATGGCTCTGAAACTATCCGAGAGGTATTGAGTGATTATCTTGCAGTGAAGTTTCGAGCCTATCTGGAAGATTTAATTGCTGCAAAAGACATCTCTCCAACCTACGGCTCGACACAAGTTTCGAATCTTCTGATGTCGCTTCAACGCTTCTCTGAGCTGGTCGGGGCGGAACATTTCGATTTTATAAAAGCTTCTGGCTTCAAGGTGAAGGGGAGGACAACTGAGAAATACCAGCCTTACTCTCGATCGGAACGCGAAGTTATCGCCGATGCCTTGGAAAAAGATATGCGGCGAGTATGGGAGCAATATTCTAGCGTTTACGAACCCACACAGAGTGGTCAAACCTTTGTGGTTGAAACGAAAAGTGGACTCCAGATCGACGGAAGCCTTTGCACGAAAGAAAACTTGCGTTGGTTTTTCGATCACAAACTTGAGAGTAAGCCATTCCGTCTAAGTGAACTTGTAGGGAGTGAGGCCCAATCAAACGAGAAGCTTTTCCGGTCAGGCTTTGAGCAATACCGGTGGCGTTATTCTGATGAGCAAATGACTTTGTCGCAGCTTTACGACTCCTGGGGAGTTCCAAGGAATCCGTACCGAGAAGATATTTTTGCTTTTTACATGCGCCTAGTCCAAGTCACAGGCATGAACCCCATGTCCGCTTTGGACTTAGAGGTCGATTCATTCGAGCCAAAGCATCCGGCGACACTGAAGCCATGCTTGCGTTATTGGAAAGAACGGAGCAGTGGAGCGAAGGAAATGCACCTTGATATCTTTCGCTCTGAGATAACGTGGCTCTCAGCGTCTCAAGCATCCAAAATTTCTGAAATTATTGAAAGAGTAAAAGCTCTCACAAAAAATCTGAGAGATAGCCTGCCTGAAGATCACGAGAACAAAAAAATATTGTTTATAGCCGAAGCAAGACCGCCACAGGCCCTTGGCACGGTGCTTCGTTTCTACTCCTCTAGCTACGACGAGTATCGAAAAATTTTCGAAAAGAGAAATATCAGTGAGCTCACAGACTCTGATACGGGCGAGATGGTTTCAATTGTTGCTACGCGCTTCCGAGCCTCTATGGTCAGCGAGATGATTGAAGCAGGAGTGTCTGTGCGCGAAATTCAATTAATGATGGGGCACTCTTCGATTAAAACTACTCTCAGCTACTTGGATCGAATGGATTTCAATAAACAGTCTCGCCGAACGATTCTCGAAAAGCTGGAGATGATTTATAGCAACGCCTGGGTTCCTCGGGAGAAGGCTAAATTGCCTGAGAGAGAAAAGGCTCATGGGGAGGTTATTTTTAAGACTCCTTTGGGAGGGTGTGCGAATATCTTTAATCCGCCGGAATTCATAAAAAATTCAGCTAGTTATGATGGTGGTGCATGCTCGAACTTTAACAAGTGCTTGAGTTGTGAAAATGTGATCATCACTACTTCCCACCTTCCAGATCTTTTTGCCTTGCTGCGCGACTACCGAGTTGCTTGGGAAAACGGAAGCGTTGCAGCAACGCCATACGGCTCAGTCATTCGTGAGAATATTGAAATCCTAGAACTGATTCTGGGATACGAGTCGGAGTTCCAGAAAAGCGAATTGGAAAAGGCCGAACGGCTCTCCAGGTACATTGATTCTGCGGTGATGATAGATGGGGCGGCTGTATGAATATTGGGAATGTATTTGAAAGTTTAAGGCAGTACCGCCAAATATCCTCTGCGCTCCTCATGCTGAGTTTGAAGGGACAGAAGGCTAATAGTGCTTCGGAATCGAAAGAGGTCAAGGCTCTACTTGAGATATTGAACCTGAAAGTATCTCGTTCCTCAATTTTTTCAGACAAAGTTTGGCATTTCGAGGAAGCCCAAGAAAAGTCCGCAAAATCAATATCAAAGGATAGGTTTAAGTTCAATTTTGATGATTACCCAAACATTCCTGAGCCCATCATTTTTGAGTTAAAAATGGTTATTTTGATGGTCTCTCTGCTTCCACGCTCTGAACTCCAAAGGATTGAGAAAAAGAACACAACGTTCAAAATTCAGTCCCTCACGAGCATGTTCAAGGCTGCCCTTAGGTATCTTGATCACATCTTTTCTTCTTTGATTGATGCTTTTGGTGCTGATGTTGTGAACGATAACTTCCAATCGTTGCAGAATCTGAAAAGGACTCACTTTGTTGAGTATTCCGAGGGTTTTGAGATCACAAGCCAAACTGCAGCTCTGATTGAGCGAGCTTTTGGTTTTTTTCATGCTAAGCGTATTCGCGAATATGTTTTTGCTAAAAAGCTCGTTCTACCCAGGTTAGCCCAGACAAAAGCAGTAGTTTCTGAGTCTACGAAGCGAGACCGCGACAAGGTTTTACCAGGTGAAGTCTTTGAAAAAGTATCTGCAATTTCGGGCTATGTTATTACTGATTTTCTGACGAAGCTTGGAGTCGAAGTTACAGACAAAACTGCACTAAAGATGAGGCAGAATTTTCCGTTCGAAGTTGAAGATCTGGGGTTGCTAGATGTTGATTGGGGTGTCATAGATACCTACGCAATGAATAGGTTGTTAGGCCGAGGTTATCCCTACGATGAAGCACTTAAGTATCTAAACGATGTTTCAAACTTGTTGACTAAAGGTCAGCAAGTTGTAGCGATGCGCGGGGCTTTAAACCAGCGTTTCGAAGCTAGAAATGGATCCGCTCTCGTTCAAGACTATCTGGCTCTGGTCTATCGATCAGCGCTCTACATCGTTGCTCAATACACGGGGATGCGTCCATCGGAGCTATTCGGAATTAGATTGGACAAGCCTCTTGAAGAGTCCTTCGGCGTTCCTTGCATCGTGTCGCATGTAAAAAAACACCAAGAGTATGAACGATCGCTGTTCGACGATAAATGGGTTTGCATACCCGCAATGGTTGATGCCTTAAACGCGGCGAAGGTCATTTCACGCATCAGAGTAAATCCCTATCTGCTTTCAAAAGACAGGACAACAGCTTTCGGTGACGAGCCATCTCATTACTCTGCAAACGGACTGAAAACCCCACTACAGCTGCATTTTCAGCAAATTGTTCCCGAGGACTATGAAGAGATTGAGGTCTACCCCTATCTTCTGCGACACACTCTTGCATACCAGCTTTTCAGGGCCGACTTAGGACTTCCGTTTATCAGTCACCAGCTCAAGCATTTCGGGAATCTCGTGGGTGCGTTTAGTACAGCATCGAATAAAGGCTTTTCCGTAAACACCCTGAGCTACGGTGAGATCGGCGAGCAGTTGAGTGGATCTGGGAGGGCGAGAAATCTTCGCCACAAGGCAGAAGTTGATGCTGTGCGAGCCGCTTTCGATCCGGATGCAGCCTATGCAGGAGTAAATGGTGAAGACCACAAAAATAGAATGAGAAGAGTTTTTGAGGGCTACCAGGCATCTGGCTTCACTAAAGAGGAGATTTTTGAGGCTATGGCAGAGCAAGGTATGGCAATCGCAAACGTTGGGACCGGGATGTGTTACGGGGGTAAAACCGAAGATTTCGATGAAAGCCTTCCTTGTATTGGCGGGCTTCGATGCAATCCCGTCCGATGCTCAAATGCTGTCGTCACGGAGGCGCACATTCCGAAGTGGCGTGAGGTGTATTTCGAGAACATGAGAGTCGTTGAAAGTGGAAGTGAAGATGTCTCCACAGAACACGCTCTGGAGGCAGCCAATGAAGCTCGAATGGTTTTACAGTCTTTAGGGGCATTTTGAATGACCGAATTACCATTCGATCAGCGGAACCAGGAAGACTTTGAGGATGTCACTGAGCGGATCAACGAGGCTCTTTTGGAAATTGCGTCCGATTCGAAAGTTAAAGCGACCATTACTGAATTGGCGAAAAGAGCAAAAGTACATCGAAATACCATCAGGAACCGAGAGTGGCCCTTGGATCGGCTAAACGCGATTAAGTTAGATCGAAAGTCGGCGGTCGAGAAAAGGGCAGATCAGAATGAGCCTAAGCCCGTCGATGTTCTTGCTGAAAGGCTTGAAAAGTCACATCAAGAGATCCTCTATTGGTATAAAGAATATAAAGGTATGAAAGGCATGTACGAAGGTGCGAGTGAAAGCGTTACGTTTTTAGCAAAATCGAAAGAAAGCCTAAAAGCGAAAGTGAAGACCTTAGAGCAAGAGCTGCAGAACTTGAGAGATGAGTACGAGCGAGTCCGCGACCTTTTGAATACGGTGAGAGAGAAATGAGACAGTATTTGGACCTATGCCAACGAATCATTGACGACGGTGTGTGGGTTGAAAATAGACGCACCGGCAAGCGTTGCTTAACCGTGATAAACGCAGACATGGAATATGATGTCGCTAGCAATCTGTTCCCGCTGATTACGACTAGAAAGAGTTTCTGGAAGGGCGCTGTTGCTGAACTGCTGGGTTATCTCAGAGGTTATGATAACGCAGCTCAATTTCGAGCCATCGGCTGTAATACGTGGAATGCGAATGCCAACGAAAATGAGGCTTGGCTAAATAATCCAGCTCGTAAGGGTGAGGATGATATGGGCCGGGTTTACGGCGTGCAGGGGCGAAGCTGGCAGACCCCGGATGGCAAGCACATAGATCAGTTAAAAAAGGTTGTCGATGACTTGTCAAAAGGGATCGATGATAGGGGGGAAATCGTCACATTTTATAACCCCGGCGAATTCCATCTTGGATGCCTGCGCCCATGCATGCATACACACAATTTTTCTTTGCTCGGGGATAGGCTCTATTTAACATCAACACAGCGATCGTGTGATGTGCCGCTGGGCCTTAACTTCAATCAGGTTCAGGTATTCTGCCTTTTGGCGTTAATAGCGCAAATCACAGGTAATAAACCAGGCAAGGCATTTCACAAGATTGTTAACGCGCACATCTATGAAGACCAGTTAGAGCTCATGCGCGATGTTCAGCTGAAGCGCGAGCCTTTTCCATCGCCTCAATTCCATATCAATCCGGACATCAAGACTCTTGAAGACATTGAGACGTGGGTGACCGTTGATGATTTTGAAGTAACCGGCTACCAACATCATGGGCCTATCAAGTATCCCTTCTCGGTGTAAATTGGTCTGGCCAGGTGGGACGCCTTTTGGGGTGAAAATGAAGAACGCTATGCCTGTCGGACGTGAACTTGCCTGAGTCTATTACATGGAAACAATTTGAAGCATATCACCCTTACCCCGAACAGGCTGGTAAGGACCGTCTCTTTCATCTGCGGCCTATCGCAGGCGTTAAAGATTGTCGCCTGGAACACTTGTTTGTTCATGGTTTGCTTTTTCACTCTGCACCAGAAGGCCTCAATGACCCATTTGAATGTAAGCCGCACTACAAGGAGCCCGCGAACCAGGCGGAGCGAGATATATTATTGAGCCATCTTCACAGGGTACTTCTGAAACACGGAATGCATGCGGATGAGGCTATGGCTAGGATAGTGGGGTGCATTAAAAATCCGACACTTCTTTCTCAACTTCTGCATCAAAGCGGGCTTGAGTCATTTGCCGAGATGCGAATGTATAGTTTTACTGCATCCAATAACAATCTCCCTATGTGGACGCACTATGGAGCCCTACATACTGGGATTTGTATTGAGTTCGATGCCACAGTTTGGCCGATCAGCGGTGCACGAAAGGTTAAGTACCAGAAAGAATATCCCCAGATTACCTATCCGCCTGAAGAAGATGAGAGAAACATGCGTCCAGGTTTAATCAAGTCGGAAGCGTGGGGGTATGAGGAGGAATTTCGACATATTTTTTTCCCGGGAGCTGAGGTGATTCCGAGTAACGGAGACTCGATACCACTGCATCCTGAGGCTATGACTGGACTCTACTTTGGGGTCAACGCAGATTCTGACGAGAAAGATCGAATTCTAAAAATGGTAGAAAAAGGGCCCTTTAATCCAAAACTTTATGAAGGGGCTCTGTCCTCGACCAAATTCAAGATTGAATTTAATCCGATGAGTACCCGTTGAGATTGATTTTTGGTTCGCAGTGAGGCCCTGAGAGGCTCTCTGAGCGCCTTGTTGGTTTAAGGGGGGGTGGTTGTTGGGTTTAGTTGTGTCGTCCCTTAAAATGCCTTTTAAGGAGGAATATGAGTAGGGAAAAGGCAGGGAGTATTTGGAAAAGTTCAGGGCTTGGGCTGCTTCCATGAGCGACGATGATTTCCTCAACATCGTTTACGCCCCCACGGGCGGTCTGAACAAGCAGGAGATCAAGAAACTCCTGGGCTTGAGTTATCAAGCGATTAAAAAGAATGCTGGGGTGGTGTCGGCCCTGAAAGAGCTGGAGAGCGAGCTGCGGGAAAGTGGTGTCCTACCACCACTTACAGAACGCACCCAGAAATGAATTGGTTTTTCGTCTAATGCTCACATTTTATGTTTTTTAGGGCATTGAAGCTTTGCTTTCGCCCCGGGTCTAGGCGACTACCATCTGATCCAGCATATATTACGGTTCGAGAGCCTAAAGTTAGAACGCATGCTGGTTGTGGCTGGCCTCCCAACTTAAATCGCATGGTGTAAGCTCCGCGATATCTGTTTCAGATGGTGTAAGCAGCATGAAAGCTGGGTATGCCGGTGGTATAAGCAGCAGCCTTTCCGTTTCTCAAAATGGTGTGAGCAGACTGATTTGCTCGCCGGCGGCCCGATATTCCCTCTGTTTACGAGGATTATTGTGGTGTAAGCAGATCGACCCGCTACTCACGGAATGGTGTAAGCAGACCAAATGTCGCTCAGCCATCCTACCAGCCTCAATTCGTAGTAATCGGCCGCATCAGCGGACAAAGAGATTAGAGAAAGGTCTGTAGGTCATTGAAAGGTCCGGGGGTTCAGTCTTTTCAGATATAGACGCAGAAAACCACCGCGCCCTTTCAATGTTGGCTATAGCGAAAATGCCGAGGGCAATCTGCTCACATATAGACCCAGCTTTGCACCATATGTCCGTAATTTTCTCCCCGAAAGAGTTCAAGCAGAGTCATTTGGGCCTGCGCCAAGAGCTGCTGCTCATATATAGAAGGAGAAAATCACCATGGGTATGGCTTAAGCCGGTTCTCGCCAAGATGACTTGCTAACGCTTGGAAATGCTGTCCAGGAATATTTGTTCGCGTCATGGAGGGGCGATGCTGGCTCCCTTTGGGTGCAGAAGCGGTGCGTTCGGACTATCCATGAGAAATCCAAGTATTTGGCCTGCCGGGCTCCTGAGCTCCCGTAATTGTGAGGCAGCCCTCCTGACTTATCGCCATTTGAACGAGGCGATATTAAGATACTCGATGACGCGCTGAAAACCTTGGACACTGGTCAATTGATCAATCGGTCTTCCTTTCAGCGCTGCGTTGGGCGTCTCCAGCCAATGAGCAAGATTTTCCCGGTCGTCGCCAATAGCTGCGATCATGCTATGACGGAGTTCCTGGAACAGTTGTGCGACATCTTCTCCGGGATAGCGGTTTGAAGAAGCGATTTCGACCAACTTGTCGCCAGCGATGCCGAGCTCCTCGCCTACAGAACGAATAACTCGGTCTTTGTCATTGTCCATACTTCAATAACTCCAGGCTCTCGAACACTTCCTTGATGGCTTCGAGTTTACCGGTCAAAACGAAATCTAACGGTCTCTGGCCGTAGTAGGGTTGGTTTTGATTGATAGACATCATAAAACCGCTGTGGTTTTCCGGGTTCTGGAAGAGCTCTTTTAGGGAGGCGTGAATATTGAGAAGGTAGGAAATAGTCGTCAATTGACTCTGATCCGTTTTATCGAGGGTTTCAGGGGCGTCAACGAGAGCTTGATCAATGTTTAAAATACGGGCTTGATCGGGGCCCTCAATACCCCACGCCTGCAAAATTCGAATGGCCGCCTTTAGTCCGGCACGATGCTGCTCGATTGTTGTTTCACCGTGGGCATGGTTCATTGCTGAAAAATACCTCGTTATGGAGTCATGTCTGCGTGCACTGTGTGAGGTTCCTTATTGAGCTGCCAAGAGAATCCTTGGCAGCCAGGAAAGACCAAAGCATCACACCAAAGCTATTCTGGGGCAATCAACCTCGAAAGATACGGTTGCGTATTCCAGGGTATAACTGTCGAGCAGGTGATCGGATGTTTCAAGAATTGCGCCATTTCAAGGTCCATCGAGCCGCCATGGCGCAACCGGTCATCCGCGACAAGCATCTAAAAACGATCGTATCCAATGGGACTCGGACGAAGAGGGCTTCAGGTCATAGCCTTTTAAGATCCGCACAAAGCGTGCGACATAGCCGCATTGGCCAGTGGGGGGGAGCCACTCGTTCGGCGGTCTTGCACCTTTGCTCCTTAGTGGAATAGAAAAAATATCCTAAAAAGCATCAAAAACCTATGCCAGAAATCGAAATCTGGTTTTTCTTGAGCATACATGCATATATAGTGGAATTACGAACATACTATTTTACCAATTGGAAATTGCGTGCTGAACAGCGTCTGCATAGAGGCAAATATCAAAGTAGACAACACGGGGACGAAGATAAGTCTTCCGGTGATCGTCACCCAAGATGGTTTGCTGAAAAGTTATTTGGATTATTTGATCGTTCATCGATACAAATCTCGGAGCTGGAAAGACAGGAGCGCGTTTGCGGTTCGACTCCTCATCGATTACACGAATCAGAATAAAGACTGCTTTGAAACTCCTCACCAACTGTTTCAGGAGTTTTCAAACAGCCTCTACACCGGAACGATTGGCGAGGACGGTAGCGATCCGAGTTGGCTGCGGTGGAAACCACGCGAGGATAAGGACGCGAACTTTCTAATCAGCCTGATAACACAATACACAGACTGGCTCTCTGAGCAGTATGAAGAGAAAAAGCTTCAGATAAACCCAACGGTGAAACCGACTCGTTACGAGGAGTGGATGGGCCTCGCAGCCTTCTACCAAAAGAAACGGCGGGCTTTTCTTTCCCACCTTTGGGCTAACAAACCAGCCCCTGCTTATTTCCGGAAGGTTATGCCCAGGACGGTGTCGCGTTCTAACGGCAATGAGGGTAAGAAAAGCTTTCCTCCTGGACGAATTGACGACCTCTTGTGGAATGGCCTTACGCGATATGGCTTTGAAACGAGCGACGTAGTTTATGAGCGCCTGGACCTGAAGAATGTGCTCATTACCATGCTGATGCATTACGGCGGACTCAGGCTCAGCGAGTGCTTTCACCTTTGGGTAGAAGATGTCGTGCCGTGGGAGGACGGAACCGCACTGGTCAAAATTTTTCATCCCGATAAAGGGCGGCCCCGTCCAAACGGCCCCAGCAGGCGCGAAGAGTTGCTCAACAAGTATGGGATGCAACCGCGATTTGAATATTCGAAATCCCATACGCTGCATGCAGGTTGGAAAGCGCCCAAAGAGGACAATGAAAGTCGCCACTTTCTTCAGGTTTGGTGGTTTCCAAGAAGTGCTGGTGAAACCTTTAACGACCTTTGGCGGCTTTACCTGACCTACCAGCGATACCCCGATGGCGGTAAACATCCGTTTGCATTCACGACGCAATCAGGCGCTCCGCACTCAATCAAAGGCTATAACCAATCGCTTAAAAGAGCCGTTGAGAGAATTGGTTTACCGTTTTCAAAAGAAGCGGGAACGACAGCACACGCCCACCGACACTCGTATGGGCAAGCTCTGGCTGATGCAAACGCTGATTCTCTGATCATTAAAAACGCCCTACACCATAAATCGATAGAAAGTCAGCAGGTCTACACCGAACTCACTGATAAGCAGATGCGTGCGCATTTGAGCAGATTGTCGCCCGAGCACGGCTTAATTTCTCCAATCAAGAAAGGACTCACTCATGGCAACTAAGTACGCCACGCTCGCCGAAGCCTCAGAAGCCGCTCAGCGCTTGGAATTCAAAACGCAGCCGGAATACAAGAAGGGCTACAAACAAGATCCGAAGCTGCCAGCAAATCCCAACCAACTCTATGCCGGAGATTGGGATGATTGGTATAGCTTCCTTGGCACTGAACACCCCGGTGAGAAGTACGCCACTGTCGCCGAGGCGTCCGAGGCCGCTCAACGCTTGGGATTCGAAATAAGAGATGAATACAACAAGGGCTACAAAAAAGACCTGAAGCTGCCAGCAGCTCCCGACAAACACTATGCCGAAGATTGGGCTGATTGGCCCAACTTCCTTCGCAATGAGCGCCCTAGAGAAAAATACGTGACGCTCGCCGAGGCGTCCGAAGTCGCTCAGCGATTGGGCTTCAAAACACGCACCGAATACCATGAGGGCTACCAAAAAGACCCGAAGTTGCCATCGAATCCCCAACGAAGTTATGCCGGAGAGTGGGATGATTGGTATAGCTTTCTTGGCGTTGAGCGCCCCGAGAGGTACGCGGCGCTTGCCGAGGCGTCCGAAGCCGCTCAGCGCCTGGGGTTCAAAACGCAGCAGGAATACTATGAGGACTACCAAAAAGACCCGAAGCTGCCATCACAACCCTCTGTTTTCTATGCCGAAGATTGGGATGATTGGTATAGCTTCCTTGGCACTGAACGCCCCAGTGAGAAGCACGCCACTGTCGCCGAGGCGTCCGAAGCCGCTCAACGCTTGGGGTTAAAAACACAGGCGGAATACTATGAGGACTACCAAAAAGACCCGAAGCTGCCAGGTTCTCCCAACGACTTTTATGCCGAAGATTGGAGTAGTTGGTACAACTTCCTTGGCACTGGACGCCCCGATGGGAAGTACGCAACGCTCGCCGAGGCGTCCGAAGCCGCTCAGCGCTTGGGATTCAAAACGTCCACAGAATACTTTAAGGGCTACAAACAAGACCCGAAGCTGCCACGCCATCCCGACGGAATGTATCGCAGAAATTGGGCTGATTGGTACAGTTTTCTTGGCAATGAGCGTCCCAAAGAAAAGTACGCGACGCTCGCCGAGGCGTCCGAAGCAGCCCAGCGCTTGGGATTCAAAACACAGAAGGAATTCTACGAGGGCTACAAACAAGACCCGAAGCTGACAGTAAGTCCCTTCGACTTCTATGCCGAAGATTGGGATGATTGGTACAGCTACCTTGGCATTGAGCGCCCCGTTAAGAGGTACGCGACGCTCGCCGAGGCGTCCGAAGCCGCTCAATGCTTGGGGTTAAAAACAGGTGCGGAATACTTCAGGGGCTACGAAAAAGACCCGAAGTTGCCATCGCAGCCGAATAAAACTTATTCCGAACATTGGATATCTTGGCCTCACTTCCTGGGCAACGAAAACGCCATTAATCGAGAACTGACCAGCAAATACCCCGAGTTTTGGAAAGCCATTCAGTGTTATGTAGAGGCTGGTACAGGCCAATCCAACAAATACTCACATTTGAGAGCACTCCTTAGATTTTACGTGGACAAGCTGGGCTTGGTTGACGACCCGGGAGCCATGCTGTCAAGGGATATCCCGTTTGATGAGCGAGCGTACGAAAACTTCATAAATGTCACCGCAGATACTGTAAAAAAACCACGGCATAACGCCTGTTCCGCTTTTTTCGAGTGGATTTTGGAGACTTATTGCTCTGACGAGGACGAGAACGGTGAGTTGATAGTTCTGCCCGGCTACCGCAATCCTCTTAGAACCGTTCTCAAGGGTTTGTTAGATCAGTTACCCAGTTACAAGCGCAGTGAATCAGACAAGCCTCCATTGCCCATGGATGCCATTGTACGAGCCAAGCAGCATCTGATTCCGCTAGAGGCGACGTCGTTTCGCGATCTCTATCAATTGCATCCCTTCCTCGAAGACTGCTGGTTCGGGGTTGATCCACAGTTAATTGATGACAATGACCCAAACTGCATTTATCGAGTGGTCAAAAAAGAGCGGAAGCGAGGTCGCAAGCGCTATTTTGAAGAGATGCACGAGTTATGGTCGCCCGTAAAAATTGTCGCAAACTACACATTGCTATCCATTCCGTTGCGAGGACAGCAAATCTGTTGGCTCGACAGCGGAGAGGGAGATGAATTCGTTCCGTTATGGCGTGATGGGAAGGTTCACTGGATCGAAAATCCAAGTCCGCTTGCGACCCGAAAGCGGAATAAGGGCTTTATTCAGAAAGGGAACAATGACGGTGAGTTGAGCGCCTACATCACGACGAACAAAACCGGAAAGAAATTGGGCGGCTACGATATTCCGTTCATGCCGGAAGATCTGGCGTATTGGATTATCCAGCTTCGGGAGTGGCAATCCAAATACAACCCAATCGAAGAACTGACACTGTGGACGCAAATCAACCCGCAGCAAAGGATACACAAAGACATCCTCAAAAGGCGCGGTAAACAATCGTTCCTGTTCCGCGACCCGGCCTCACACGCCTGTGATGAGAAGGCGTCGCCCATGCGTACGACAACCGCGTTTACACGAACCCTGCCTGCTCTGTTGTTCCATAGTCAGAGGCCAGGCGCGGACCTCGCTGAGAAAATCGAAAAAAAGAGCAGCGTGGATTACAAGAGCCAATTTACACCTCATGCTCTCCGCGTCAGCCTTATCACTGCCTACATTGTCGACGGCAGAGCGCCCATAGCCGTGATTTCAAAGCTGGTTGGTCATTCCTCTCTGGTGATGACGATTTACTACACAAAGGTAGGAGCCAGCAAAATGCGGCTGGAGATGGCGGCGGCTGAAAAACGGGCACTTGAGCAGAGTCATTATCGTTACGAAGACCTCATCCTCCAGAAGAAAATCGAAGAGGCGCGTCCGGAATTAATCGCCACAGACCGAAGCATCATGGATCAGTGTCTGACACCTAATTGGCCCTCTGGAGCCTTCCAACTTATGAGTTTCGGAATCTGCCCCATGAGCGGCAACAAGTGTGACGAAGGTGGCATGGCACTGGTTGAGCGGAAGGTTGAAGCACAGTACGCGCCCGTGCCCAATGGCTACCTTGGGACTCGAAATTGTCCCCAGTGCCGCTTCTTCATTACCGGCCCGGCGTTTCTGGGCGGTTTGTCGGCCATTGCCAACGAAATCATTCTGGAAATCAATGTCACCCGCAATGAATACCACGAACTCGAAGAAAAAAGGCAGACGCTCGATGACGAGCGGTACGATGCCGAGTCTTCGGGACAGTTTTTTGGTAAAGAGCGAACGCTGAAAAAGATCACCTCGGCGTATGAGGAAAAAGCCAAAAAGCTCGACATGCTTCTCACGGATCTCCAGCACTTATACCGCCTGATTTCTCAATCTACCGAACTGCTGAAGACCTCCGAGACAGGCCAGCACCAGCTGATCGTCAGCGGCAATTACGTGGAAATGGAGATGCATTTGGAGGAGCAAAGCAGCGAATTTCGGTTGCTCGCTGAGGTCTGTGCCAACGCTGAGATTTACGAGAGCGCCAGTGCCTCCAGAGCACGCCCCCTGCTCAGTCAGATGCTCGACAAATTGGCGGACACCAATGGGATTGCACCCGCGATATTTCGGTTGACCGAGGATCAGCAGCTCAAAGCTGCCAATCAGGTCGTCCGGCTGATTATGCAAGTGACACAGAATAACTGGCACGTCGCTGACCAGTTGATCAATGGGCAAATCACCTTGGAAGATCTCGCCGAACCACTACAGCTAGGTGATGTGCGCCAAGAGATCGAGTCAGCCATGAACGGGTCTTTGAAATTCCCGCTAGAAATCGAGAGCTGCAATGAGTGAACCGAACGAAGTCTACGAGGCCATACTGGGCCAACTGAAAAATTCTCGTTCCAGGAAGTCCCTGGAGGCCCTTCACGCCGTTTGCAAGGAACATCATGAGTCAGGCTCGGTTGATTTCAGAATCTCAACGATTGCGAAGCTTGGGGCCAGTCGTGGCGCTCCTAGCGAGCAGACCATCCGAAACAAAACCGGAGAACATTATAGAGCGGTCATTGAGGCTTGGCAGGCGCTTGGAGACCAGAAAAAGAAAGCGATCAAAGCACAGACCACGCCCTCGGGCGAGTACGATTGGGTTGATGAGGTAAGCAATAAAACTCACCGCTTCCTCATACTCGACCTGATTTCGAAGGTCCGTAAATTGAGGGCCGAAAATAAAAGGTTTGCATCGATCAAGAAATTGGAAATTGACTACCGAGCGGGTGCTGAAGACAAATCTGAATCGAGGTTACCGAGCCTGTTGAGTCACGAGATTGATGCATTGAGAGACGCCATCTCTGAGGAGTCCCTTAAATTAAAGGGCTGGACTAAAACAGAACGCGGCAGCATCAAGGACCAAAACGGCAAGGTTGTCCTCAGAAACGGTTTTGTGGATGCCCTTGAAAAAGCGTTGAGTATCGGGAATGACTAACGGACAAGAAAAAGCTCGCGAAAACCTTGTTGCCTTTCAGCGTTGGGCCGCTACGAAAACCGATGACGATTTAAAGCAAATCGTCTTTCGGGGCCAGCTAAACCGTGGCGAAGTCGCCAACGCTATCGGTATCGGAGAGAGCGCCGTGCGCCAGAATCCGGCGATAAAATCGCTGGTCCTTAAATACCTCGGGCGAATCGCCGCTTGCGGCGAGAGGGCAGAGCCCTCAATTGAAATCGAGGCTACGTCCGTTTTTTGATAAGAAGCGGACCTTTTTTGTCGCCGAGATTCCGGGAGATTAAGCACGCTGAGGTCGCAAAGCGGACATTCAGATTTCGGAATAACGCCAGCCAGCATGCGCGGCTACGGAATGGAGGCGAAGCCGCAATGTAGTAGCCGTCGCCGTGCCTGGCCTTGTTAAAATCCGCTACTCGATGAAACCGGCAGCGGACATCTCATTAATTATTTTGTTTGCCAAACTCTCTGCGAAAACAGAGTTGGTTATGTTAGCTAGCCCGGATGCAGATGTACTGGCCTCCATGATGAAAGCTTTATGCTTCGTCTCCATATCAAACATGGTTATCGAGTAACCTTGCTGACGACTGAAGGAGTACAGCGCCATGGAGTTCGCACTGCCCGAAACCGTATTGCCGTAAACAGTCGCAGATCCAAACGTTTGTGACCCCATATACTGGCTGTTGGTCGCACCCGATCCTATTCCAACAATTAGCCAACCATCGACAGCATTCTGATCAATGATTTCAAAAATTCGAGGCTCTGAATATTCTCTGGTAGGAGGGAACAACTCATCCTTGGTTACGCATCCGACAGATCTCTCTCTCAGCTCACTACACAACTCGGTGATCATTAAGTCTTTGAATTCAAAATTCGCATTCGGCGCATCTACCAATATCTTCGTGTAGGTGCGATCTTTGTGCTCCGGGTCGATGTGCGTTTGCATCTTCGTTGTCGCACACCCTGTCATCAAGAGCATGAGAAGTACCACAGATAGATTCTTCATCGATATCTCCGAAAGAATTTTAACGCTTTTGTTTAGCGGCGCACATGTAGCGCAGCGAAATGGGCGTCCGGTGTAGGGCCGGAGGCGCGGAACGTACTACAACAATTTGTTAAGTGATTCCAGGCTCTCAGGGCCGCCCTCCAATCGAACGCACTCAGCGGATTCTTGCTCCCATGGCGCGGCGGATGCTGTGTGGAGGTGAACAGAAACCCTTGATATGGCGAGTTCATTGAGCAGACCGGCTGGAACCCAAACCATCTCGGTGCCCCGCAGGCTATTTGGAACCGGACTCCCACAATCTGAGCAAAAATCGCTCCGGAAACCACTTGGCTTTTGGTACGACCGGATCTCGCTTTGACCTGAGACCCAACGAAAACTAGAACTCTGCACAAACGTGGCTGCGTTAGCCGCGGCCCCTGTGGCCTTACGGCACAGCGAGCAGTGACACTGATAGAGATTCCGTATCTCCCCATCAATTTCAAATTTCACTCTTCCGCAGAGACATTCACCTTGCATCGATCAATCCTTTGGCACTTAACGCTTAGCGCACCGGTGACTTTGACGTAGCGAAGCGGAGACAAAGGCATCCGAGTGCCGCGCCTGGTTATGTTTGATATTCGATTTCTACGGCCGACTCGTCTCCACAATGAATGAAGAGTTCCCCTTTCGCTGAATTTGAAGATGAAAACTGAAACCAACCACGGCCAGACTTTTCACGACCATCATCATTTCCAGACCAAGAAAACTCGACTCGCCCTCCATCATCTGGAATGCGGTAGTCGATTTGGCCCTCAACTGCTCCGAATACAAAAAAGCCGAGGCCATCTTCATCGAACTGGAAGTATCCGGGCTCGATAAGATCAACAAAGTCTTGATCCCACATTTCCATCCACTTAATTCGCCAGCGTCCAACGACTTTACTCAAACTACCTCCTTAAAACATAACGCAGAGCGCACCGGTGGCCTTTACAGAGCGGAGCGGCGTAAAGGACATCCGTGTGACGCGTATTGTTAACTGCTTTAGATCCAAGCATCTTCCGCCGTGCGACTACCAGCTTCGTCGCCGGTATTCACGACGCCCCTTGGCTCTATGATCAAAATCTTTGTTTCTTTCTCCGCAAATGGTTTGTGTTCAATGCCCTTGGGAATCACGTACATCTCGCCCTCAGCAAGATTCACATGGCCATCTCTAAAGTCGATTCGGAGACTGCCCTCGAGCACTATGAACGTCTCATCCGTATCCTTGTGGTCGTGCCATACAAAGTCACCCTGGATTTTGACCACCTTGAATTGATAGTCGTTCATCTCGGCGATGACCTTCGGTGACCATTGCTCATCAAAGAGGCCGAGCTTGTCTTTGAAATTGACCGCCTGATAGCTCATGAAAACTCCTTTTTGGTTGCGGTTAACGCTGTTGTTCAGCGGCAGCCTTGGCAGAGCGAAGCGGCGACAAGGCTGTCCGGTGGAGGGCCACAAGGCCCGAAACGAACTGGAACTAATTGTTATGCCTTGAGGGCAAACATCAGAACGAATATGGCTACGAAAAGAGTCAAACTCAGGCCGTTTAACGCTGCAAAGCATACCGACCTGTATTTTTGCGGATTCTTCCGGAACAAAAGTAGCTCGACAGCTGGCCATAGAAAGTAAACCAAGTTAACGACTGCGAGAACCACCAAGTCAGCTATTAGGGCACCAGCGATTTTATTGAGAATGTTATCCGCAGTCGCGAGGCCAAGGCTGTACGAGGTCATTAACAACAGGACCTGGCCAGCAACCAGACAACCCAAGAACCTCAGGTTGTACTCTAACCGTTTGCTATTCCACCACTTGAAAGCGGGCAAACTTGCATCCTTGGCACTCCCAAAGAAAAATCTACTGCTCAATTCCATTTTCTCTCCTAGGCATAACGCAGAGCGCACCGGTGGCCTTTACAGAGCAAAGCGGCGTAAAGGACATCCGTGTGACGCGTTTTGTTAACTGCTTTAGATCCAAGCATCTTCTGCCGTCCGGCTACCGCCCTCGGCTCCGGTATTCACGACTCCCCTTGGCTCAATGAGCAATACTTTTGCTTCTTGCTCCGCATAGGGCTTGTGTTCGGTCCCCTTTGGTATCACGTACATTTCGCCCTGAGCAAGATTTACATGGCCATCTCTGAAATCGATTCTAAGACTGCCCTCAAGTACTATGAACGTCTCGTCCGTGTCCTTATGGTCATGCCAAACGAATTCACCCTGGATTTTGACTACCTTGAATTGATAGTCATTCATCTCGGCGATCACCTTTGGTGACCACTGCTCGCTGAAGAGGCCGAGCTTGTCTTTAAAGTTTACCGCCTGATAGCTCATGTGAACTCCTTTTCGATTGCAGTTAACGCTGGCGTAACGGGCCGATTTGTGGAGCGGCAGCGGAACAAAGCGGTCCCGTTGACGCATTGGTTAAGCTTTTCATGCGCCTGGAACCTAAACCCTTGTCGACTCCCGAGCAAAATCGAAAAGCCTTGGCTGCTGAATCATTATCACATCCTCCTCGAAGCTTTCGGGTCCAAACTCCTTTATATAGGTCACTTCATCTTTGGTAACGGGAAAGAGCCAGATGAAGTAGGTATCTGGATTGGTGCCATCGCATACCCAAATATCGTCACCGTAGAAAGCAGGAAAAGAACAGTACAAGCCAGAAATCTTATTGTTTGGGAAAAGGGAGCCAGGAACATCGTATACCTGCCCCATTTCAAGCGCTTTGTGTGTAGCCAGAAGATCTTCACACATTGCGGAAACTAAGGCATACCATTGATCGGACTCGTAAATAGAAAAGTAGCCGAACAGAATCTCTTGCCTCACTTTTCCTGTGGAGCTGCCAAAAGCATGCTTTGATAGCCCGCAGGTGCAGATCGTGGTCACTGATGGAATAGGCTGATCAGCGAACTTTAGAACGTGAATTTTGGTGCCATCGATTTCGATAGTCTTTCCCGCACCCTCGTTTGGAATACGCTCAAGGTTTCGCTCTATGTGCTCAATAACTGCAGGTGTACTCATTCTGTTTCCTTGAGCTTAACGCGAAGGTAACCGGCGCCGGAGCGCCAGCGGAGGGAACCAAAAGCGGTAGGCTTTTGGCGTCCGGTTGACCGCATGGTTATAAACTCACTCCGAGTTTCGTTGGTTGTACTCGCGGACCATTTCTATGAGTGCTTCTGATCTACTCGAGATCTCAAGCTGCTCCCGTAGCCTCTCTAACACCATAATCTCGGCGCTCTGATAGGTAAGCAGTTTGTCCCGTGCGGCGTCGATATCTCCAGCTTCGATACTGATGAGAACATCGTGATATTTGGCTGCGCTAGAAGCCGCATGTCCCTCGTACAACTCCCAATAATCCTGCTCTTGAGCCATGGCTGTATGCGGTGTCAGTAACACCATCACCCAGAAAAGAGCTGACCATCTCATGCCTAATCCCTGCGATTTATAACGCCGAAGCTCACCGGCGGCAATGGAGCGCAGCGGAATTGCCGTCCGGTGCAGCGACTTGTTATACGGCATTTGTGAGCACGACGCCGACGACCCAAGAAATAACAGCAGCTATGATGGTTGGAACTCGGCTCTCCAGACCAAACGCTCGAAACTGACCAAAAAATATACCCGCCGCCAACAGAAGATACCCCAGATTGGCGAACCCATACCCGAGAATACCAACTACAGATATTGGTGTTTCAGAAAGCGAAAGCATGGCCGCAACTGGATACAGCAACGCAATAAAGCTGACAAATGGGAAACGCTGGGCCGGAATGAGGTCGCGGTACTGCTCGATGAAGCGCGATTGAGATTCTTCCATTCTTTCGGGGTCTGCGTATAGCTTAACCGTGCGGCCGATACTTGGAACGGGCAGATAGTACGGACCGGAAAATCCCTTTGGACGTTCTGAATCATCGGCGAGCACCCAGGTGGTCTCGCTTTCAAAGTGCTCAAGTGCTTCGTTCGGAAGCTTTGACGCCAGTTTCCAGAACGACAAGCGGCCAGCAAGGCTGAAGAACAAGGCCAAGCCAACCAAAACCGCTCCGAAGATTAAAGTTGCGACCGTTGCTTCGTTCATGGTGTTCCCTCTGCCGTATAACGCCTTACTAAAAGGCGGAAAATGTTTGGCTATACTTTGCGACGAAGGAGCACAAGCCAAGCGTTTTGCGTCCTTTTGAGTAAATTGTTAGGGCTAGTCTATGAATTGTTATTGAGCTTCTTTTGTCTTTTAATATAGCTATACAAAAAAACAAACCAAATAAGACTAAAGAATGTAGGTGTTAATGCTTCAAAATATGAACCTAAACTAAGGTAGTACTTCCCATTTTTAGATAAATATACAATAGCAAAATCACCTGGTTGATAGAGGTTGGCATATTTCTTTTTTGAAATACATGTTGAAATATCACCTGGCTTAACATCCCCAATAATAATATTCTCATTGCTTGATAATATTTTTAATTCTACCTCAATGATGCAGGAGTTTCTAAAACCCACATCGGAATACCTATCGAATTCAGAATCAATTATTTCAGCTTCTAGAACTTCAGAGTCTAAGGCACTAAAAACTTCATAAACCTGAAAAGGCATAAAAAATACTGTAAGTCCAAAACTAAAAAAGGTGAGAACTAAAATACAAATACCTTTAAGCTTGTCCATTGGTCAAATCGATCCTTGATAGCCCTAACGCCCGCCATCACCGGTGACATAACCGCAGCGAAGCGGAGGGTTTGGCATCCGGTGCATGGCTTGGTTATGTTTCGTTTGCTGGTAATTCGAGCTGCCTCTCACTCCGCCAGACTCGTATGAGCACAACCTCTTTAGCCTGCCTGAGATAGACAACTCGAAACGGCGCGTGAATCAATTCGCGAATATGATCCATGTTGAATTCAGGAACAACTCGGCCAGCATCAGGGTGGATTTGAATCATTTCACAGTGCTCCAGGATAGCAGCCACGAAATCATCACCGATATGTGGCACATCCTGCTCTTTGTAATACTCCTGAATAGCCTGTAAGTCCTCAAGAGCGGACTGTGCGATGCGTAATTCCATTTACTTGATACCCAACGTTTTCCTGGCGTCCTCCAACGATACGGTGTTGCCCTCGCGAACATCCATAAGCCCCCGCGCCACCGCCTTTACAAACCGCAATTCCTCTGCGGTTCTCTCATAATCCTCGAGCCCCTGAACAACAGCTATGCCGCGGCCACGGCTGGTGAGCAGGATGGGGCGATGCGTATCTTGCGCTCGACCAACCACCTTTCCGGGATTGATCTTCAGGTCTGATAGAGGAATGACATCCTCGGAAAATTTCACTTGCATAGTGATTACCTAGTCAACGACTTGGCACCATTAATAGCACCAGTTAACAGGTGCGGTCAAGAAACATAACAGCTTATTAGTTTGCTTTCTTATTAAACCGCAACACCATCACCCAGTCCAATACTGCTTCACAACCTGAATAACCTCGATTTTTCAGATCATTACCCCTCCATCTCAGGGGGCTTT
>Ga0031671_1036898_pt1 | contig 20691 bp, 17 predicted proteins | sample DeeseametaMP1603_FD_61749 | JGI IMG/M metagenome (GOLD analysis project Ga0031671, IMG submission 61749) | Metatranscriptome of deep ocean microbial communities from Pacific Ocean - MP1603 (Metagenome Metatranscriptome) | ecosystem: Environmental > Aquatic > Marine > Oceanic | place: South...
GAGATTGATGAATGGTGCCGACTGCCGGAATCGAACTGGCGACCTACTGATTACAAGTCAGTTGCTCTACCAACTGAGCTAAGTCGGCTCCTCATCAAGTGGGTGCGAATTCTAGAGTAATGAATCACTCAGTGCAATAGGCTTTTGCGAAAAATTTTCTTTTTTTTGACTGAGTGGTCATTAATTTACCACCCTGTCGTTTAATTGAACAAAATCAATCAAAAGAAGCTTTTTCAGCATAGCGGGCAAGGCCGTCTATCACCAAATTCGCGGCGCTGAGACTATCACCGTCGCAAGCACTTGTCAGCAGTTTTTTGTCGCCACCGGTAAAAATAATGACATTTTCTTTAAATTGATTATTTAATCGACGCTTCGCTGACCAAAAAACGCCCTGCAACGCTGCTAAGCAGCCCATTGCCACACATTCTTCGGTGTCACTGGCAGCCATTAATTGTTCCGGCACGGTCTCATTTTCGAAAACCCGGGTGGTATTCGACAGCAATGCTTTTTTCATTGTATGAAAGCCAGGCGCTATCCAACCGCCTAAATGTTGACCATCTGCGACAAAATCTACCGTTACTGCCGTACCGGCATCAATAACAGCAAAAGGTTTATCGGTTAATTTTGCCGCACCTAAAATGGCCAGCCAGCGATCCACGCCCATTTTTTGTGGATTCCGGTAACTGTTAGTTATACCAAATGCTTCACTTTCTGTTTTTACCGCACAAAATATAATCTGTTGTTCGTTACATAATTGTGCCAGCGCTTCTTCCACCGTTGGCTTACCCACATTAGCGATATATAAATGAGTAAGCGGTGCAGCCTCTACATAAGTAATTAATGCCGACAGGTCGTCAACCGTTGTGACGTTATCGCCGTCATCTGTTAATAAACGGTACTTAATTCGGGTGTTACCAATATCCACCAGCAATACGCTGTTAGTTTGCACGTAAACTTACCTCTCCTCCGTGGAACCGGGTTATGCCGTCTGCGGTTTCCAGCAGCAGCGCGCCACTGGCGTCGATACCCCGGTTAATGCCACTGATTCGTTTGTCGCCTGTTTTTACTACCACGGTGCGATCGGCAAACCAGTCCAGGTGTTGCCATTCTTCTATATAGGGTTCAAACCCGCGCTGGGTAAAATCAGGCAGTAGTGTCCAGAGTTGCTCAATAATACGGGCCGCTACCTCATTCCGATCGACATCCGGGCCGAGAACCTGGCTTAAATCGGTATGCGGCTGTCCCACATCGTACTCGTGAGCCGGCACCATAACATTTAACCCAATGCCGATGATACAATCGGCGGGTGCGCCAATCTGGCCTTCCACTTCAATTAATACCCCGGCCAGCTTTTTACCATACAGATAGACATCGTTTGGCCACTTAAGGCGTGCTTCTTCCACACCGAAGTCTCGCAGTGCCCGGCATATGGCTACGCCAACTAATAATGACAGGCCGGCCATGCCCTGATAGCCATCATTAAAACGCCAGTACATGGAAAACGTTAAGCTGCCGCCCACCGGCGCCAGCCACTGGCGACCATGGCGGCCGCGACCAGCGGTTTGGATTTCAGCCAGCACCGTATCGCCATTCGCCCGCACGCGGTCGGTGTTTTTCAGTTCGGTATTAGTTGATTCGATTACCTGCAGCACACTGATGTCGGCATAAGACTTATTGCTGAATGCACCGGTAATGGTTTCAGCATCGAGCAGTTTAAGCGGGCGATTTAATTTATAGCCCTTGCCTTTTACCTTAAATACGTCCAGGCCCCAGTCAATCAGCTGGTTGATATGCCCGGCAATAGCCGTGCGGGACAGGTTTAATGTCTGGGCCAGGGTTTCGCCGGAGTGAAAGTCGCCGTCCGCCAGCAAGCAAAGCAGCTGTTGTCTTACCTCGCGGGATTTATGTTTCATAGTTCTATACGTCCTTGTTTACCCAGTAGTCTCACCTCAGGCGCCAGCGTGACAGAAAATAGCTGTGAGACCTTTTGCTGAATCGCCCGGGCCAATGTAAGCAGTGCTTCGCCCGTAGCATGATGTTGATTAACCAGCACCAATGGCTGGCGATGATAACAACAAACGCCGTCTATGCACTGGCCTTTAAAACCGGCGTTATCAATTAGCCAGGCGGCCGGTACTTTTACCTGTTGGTCATTCACCACAAAGCCAGGAATAGTCGGATGCGACTTTTTCAGTGCTTCATACTCAGTGGTAGTGATAGTCGGGTTTTTGAAAAAACTGCCGGCGTTACCCAGCACCGCAGGATCCGGTAGTTTCTGCTGGCGCACCTCTATCACCTTATTGAAAATCTCAACAGGGGTTGGGTTATCCAGCGCTGCCAGCTCTGCGTAGGCCGTTACCGGTGTAATATCGGTGGCCAGCCAGAAATGCACATGGGTGACTACCCAGTGCTTTGCTTCGGCACGTTTGAATCGGCTGTCCCGGTAACCAAACTGGCATTCGTCCCGGGTTAATGTGAATGTCTGGCCGGTGATAACATCTACCACCTCTACCTGACTGATACGTTCGCCGACTTCCAGGCCATATGCACCAATATTCTGAATGGGGGCGGCACCCACAGAACCAGGGATCAGCGCGAGGTTTTCCAAGCCACCCCAACCTTGCTCTATGGTATAGGCCACCAGTGTATGCCAGTTTTCACCAGCGCCCACCCGCAGGTTCACGCCACCGGGCTCATGACAAGCTTCAACGCCGGTTATTTTGTTCACCAGCACCTGACCATCATAGTCTTCGGTAAAAATCGTATTACTTCCCTCTCCCATGATGTAACAAGGGGTTTCGCGGGGGTATAAATCGAGAAGTTGCTGCACCGAGCAAAACTCGTGAAGTACGCGGCAACGACTGGCGATACCAAAAGTATGGCGTTGGGATAAATCAGGCATAGACACAGACAGTAATCTTCGAGGTCGTTAAGTATGCCTTAAAAGACCTGAGTTTGGCTATGTTGACTCGGGTAACGGATAGCAAATTGGGCCTTTACGGCCCAACTTCATGTAGTAAGAATCGTTTTTAACAACGAAAGGTTGTTAAGCGATTACCGCTTAATCAAGCACGATAATAACGCCGGCTTCATTGAAAAAGCCTTTATCATTAAGCTCGATGATGCGTTCGGCATATTCGCTGGCCAGCACAATTTCGGTACGCGTATCACCATAGGTACGCAGCGCCTTTACTAACAGCGGCCGATTACCTACAACCGGGTGCTGCACGGCAAAGTCCACATCGCGAGCGAACAAAGACACCAGTTGACCACGCTCCAGTAAGCGCTCATTACTAGCCCCCTGATCCGGGTACACAACTGCGCCGCGTAACTGGCGAATCTTCGGACTCAGTGACGGGATAAAGTTACTGCCTCTGGCATCCACTACCAGCCCGGTGGGTTGCAGGTCGGCGGCAGGCGCAGGCTGAGCTTCCTCACGACGATTCTCAACCAGCTTTTGTTCAATGACCGACAAACGACGGTTAAGCTTTTCCATTTCCTGTAGCCATACAGGTTGCTCCAGTTCCACATCATCCTGAGCATAGGCTTTACTGATCAATGCACCGCCTAACCAGTCGAGGGTTGAGCGATAAAAACTCTGCAGTCCGGTTTCCTGATAGACTTCCTGATAAATGGTTTTAGAAGCCTTACCGCCGAGGTTGATCACCATTTCGATTTTACAACTACCGTCATCGGCAGGGGTACGGCTGATAATGCGGGCATTACGAATAATCCCCTCCACTTCACTTTTCACCTCATCGTTACTCAACATATAATTGTCGATAACGGTGGTCGCAGTGACTCTGACCCCTTGAGTGGCCTCCAGCAGATTACGCTGCGCGTCTACCACTGCCGCGCGGCACGCCAGTAATGGGCCGGCTTTACCGCCCACATTGCCCGGTGGTAAGCCGTAACCTTCGGCAGAGACTTGTGCGGTGGTCCAGTTAATTTTACCGCCCGCCGCTGTCCATTCTTCATAATGAGCGTCCGCGGCAATGCTACTGCTGCTTACCAGCGCCAGGGCGAATAAAAGCTTTCTCATTATTTAGTCCTTACCTTACCTAAAATTGACGTTTCAGATGGCGCAGGTTGCCATTTGTTGCCTTCTGCTATGACCTCATAACTGGACGCGTTCTGAATATGAAACGGGAAATTATTCTGCAGCGTACAGTCTGTCATATTGAGTTTGGCATAATCACTCACCACAATACCGGCCGTATTACTGCCGTCAATTACGCAGGAGCGTAATGTCACATTGGATTCACCTTCGATACTCAACGCGGTAAACCGGCTGCCAGTTATTTCAATGGCTTCGAGCAGCGGCTGACCGGATTTAACCAGTATGCCTATGCCGGCGCCGGACATTTTTAGCCCTGAGATTTGTGTTGGTTTGGTATTGTTAATAATCAGGTACGGCTCCCGGCGCGCCTGTTCGCCACTGGCACGAATACGGATATCCTGTTTTAGCCCCCAGAAATACGCTTCACCGTTAATTTCGATAGTGGCACCGGGTTCAAACTCCAGCACGACACCCGGCTCGATATACAACTCACTGTCTTCTTCAAACACCACCTCACCTTTTACCTGATAAGGACTAAAGGTTTCGGTTAGCGACAAAATGCCGGTATAACCACCCTGCAACGGGCCGCTTACAAAGGTTTGTTTACCCACTTCCTTTATATAGGTAGTCAGTGTCAGCGCTTTAGGCTCACTGGCATTGCCGGCCTCATCGATGGCAACCACCTCATAGGTACTCTTACTGAATGCTTCCGAATCAACGTCGAGGTTCACGAAGGAGTCACTGCTCTGCTGTATGACTTTACTACCGCTGTTATCGGTACGCGTTACTTTATAAGCTGCAGCAACTTCGGCATCCTGCCAGGCCAGCTTAAGGGTGGTTTCAGTCTGACTGCCTACCAGGTTAGTGACCGGCGGTGGCGCTTCGTTGTCAAAATTCACCAGCCCGGTAATACTCAGCAGGGTATTGGTGCTGCCATCGGTGTCTTGCAGGATACCGGTAACCGGCACCCGCTGTTCGTTCCAATCGGGTTGTACCGGGATCTCACTGATATAAACCCCTGGCTCCACTTCTTTCAGTTCGGTACGTAGCTGATTGCCCAGCTCCACAAATGCCTGTAAACCTGCCTCGCCTTTCACGCCGACTTCGATTACGTCACCGTAGCGTAACCATTTGCCCGCTTTGTCGTGAATAACTGATTCAATAAGAGGTCCGGCACTGCCTTTATAAAAGCGCGGTTGAGGAAACTCAAAGGCCACTTTGCGACCCAGTTCGTCGGCGGCGGCCAGCAGGTTTTCATCATCCAGATTCATGGCGGCAATGGCGGCATTGAGTAATAAGCCCCAGGCAGTAGTTGACACACCACCGGCACGCTGAGTGACCTCATGCTCGCCCGTCCATACCACGTCGCCCTTAGTGTTATACAGTGACAGTTTGATGCCCAGGCGGATCTCTGAGTAGATCCCGGCAAAAAACCGTTCGAAGTCGACCACTTCACCCACCAGTACCCCTTCAACGCCAAGATAAGACGCCATTTGAGTATGATCCAGCGGACCCGACGGTAGCCGTTTATCCACTTCGCCCGGATGCATTACCGAGAAATTGCGGCCGGAAAGCTGGCTGTTAATAACCTGTCGAAGTAGCGGTCCGGCGACTTTTTCCTCGGTGACATTACTGAAAGGCAAAATGGCAATGCTCGAGGGGATTGCCTGCTGATCACCGCTTACCCCGGTGTTGTTCTCAACTTCGCTGCTGGTTGAACGTTGCGGTGGACCCACCAGCACCGTGTCTTTTGTACTTACCGTACAACCAGCCAACACCAGACACACCGCACCTAACCACAGGCGCACAGACAGCTTATTCATGACTTGGGTTCTCCTTCCACAGGCGGTGGTACCGCAGGGTCGTATAGGGATTCGTCAGGCGGGAACAAACCATTATTTTCCGGCCCCTTGCCTGGCACCGGCGCGGGCTCCCCGCCCTGTAATAACCAATGTTGACGTAACTGGCGGGTGAGACCATTTACCTCAAACAATAAATTGTTAAGCAATGCCTGGGTTTCTGGCATTTCTGCCACGGTGGGTTCCATATTCACCGCGATAGCATTAATACTTTCCATTAACTGTGCCGACTGCTCGGCCACCCCGGCAAAGGTAGCCATATTATCGTTAACCGTTTGCGAGCCTTCCTGCAGGGTGGTTTCCATTACCTGCATGGTGCGCTGCATCTGATTAAGCACGTCAGGCAACTGCTGACTGGCTTCGGTCATACTGGAAGTCAGCGCGGCGACGTTTTCCAGACTTTTGGTCAGTGAATCCTGATTATCACTCACATTGGTCACTATTTTGTCGAGGTTCACCAGAATATCGGCCACTTTTTGTGACAGCGCCTGGATATCCCATTCCTGCATGAGATCCTGTATTGAGCGTGGCTCTTCGGCTTCCAGTAAGGCTCCGTTTTGTAATTGCCCCGCCGGTCCCGGAATAAAAGCAATGGCCGCACCCGACAACACGTTATCAATGGCCAGGGTAGAATCTATCTTAAGCCGGCTTCCCGCCCGGTACAGTGACTGGTATTCCCGCTGCATCACTAAGTCCAGCGCCACCTGCCCCTGTTCACTGAGGCGGATGTTATCAATCCGCCCCACGCTGACGCCGTTTATTTTCACCGGCGAGCCCACACCCAGCCCAAACGACGAAGAAAGGTTAGCCCGAAAACGTAGTTGATCGGCGTGTTGCTCCTGTAAATCCTCAAACAGTAACCAGCCAGCCAGTAACACAGCCACAATCACAAACAAACCAAGCAGCGTATCCTGCGCACGGGAAGACAGCGACTGTGATGGCGCAAAGCTCATTGTACTTCCTCCAGTTGGTGGTTATGGATTGCCAGTACCCGATCGGCAAAGTCGGTACGATCGCCTGCGGTGACAGTCATCACTACCGCATACTGATGTTCCTGCTGTTCCCTGAGCAACACATTTAGCATATTTTCACGCATTTCGTGTGACATCCCGCTTTGCACTTCATCCAGTAGTATCAGTTTAGGCCGAAACACCATGGCCCGTAACAGGTTCATCATACGGGTTTGCACATCATTCAACTGATGCGGCTCCAGCGCCAGTAATTCGGTCATTGCCAGCGCCTCTGCCAGGGGCTTTATGTGTTCAGCAATTTCTTTCTCCGACATCCGGGTATGGTACAGCATCGGAAAGGCAATGTTATTGTAGTTAGTGAATATACTCAGTAACCCACCGTCTTCAAAAGCCATACAGGTAGCTTTAAAACGTGCCTGTTCGGTCATATCCCTGAGCGATAAACCTTCAATAATGATGTTGCCGTCATCCGGCTCGCATAACCCGGCAGCCAGCTTTAATAAACTGGAACCACCATCCAGCACGCCAGTTTCCACACACACAATTTCACCGCTGTTAACGCGCAGGTTGAGCTGCCGGAACACCACATTATCGTCAAAGCGCAAATCAACATTATCAAACTGTAAGCAGGTCATAAGTACACCAGGTAGGACAAGCCGACGTTCAGCACAAAAAACGCAAATAGTTGAAAAGTATTAGAATTAGAAATTGCTCGCGACACATCGGTAAAACGGTCTTGCACATTGTAACCAAAAAACAGACTCGCCAGACCTATCAGACAGCCGCCTACCAGCGCCTTGGTCATACTCACCAGCACTTCGGTGAAAGTGAGCTGTTCTAGCAGGGCTCGGATAAATGCCATCAGCGTAATGCCGCCCTCATGATATAACTCGATTACCGCATAGGAGGTAAACACGCATATCAGATTAAAATAGAAAAACATCAGCAGCAACGACAGCGGAAACGCAAAGAATACCGGCAACAGAAAAACCAGCGCCGGGCTCATATTGACCGCAGACAAAGCATCAAACTGCCGATATAACTGCATTTGCCCCACTTCTGCGGTTACCGCCGAGGCAGAGCGGGCAATCAAAATGATACCGGATATTAAAGGGCCGATTTCCCGATTCACCACGATATTAAAAAACTGCGCGTAGTAATCGATAAACTGCATGTTATTGGGAATAACCGAATAGGCCTTGGACATCACAAACACGCCAAGTAATACCGCAATAATGGTGTTAATCGATGCCGCTCTGAGGCCTGAGTTATACAACTGGCGTTTGAACAGCAACCAGAATATACGACGTCGCTGGGGCTTTAGGAGTTGCGGACAGGTATTTATTGCCAGCCCTAGCAGACCGGTGATCCCTGCCAGTACATTGGCATAACGCCGGGTTCTTAATCCCAGGCTACTGAGCATGAACCGTATCCCTTCGCCAGGTTCTGACCTGCTCTGCCCGGGCGGCCTCGCCCAGCTGACTAAGCAGCAGCGCTGCTCGCGACGCATAATCGGCGGCCGCGTTTGGCTGCCCTTGCTGGTGCTTTAACTTTGCCAGCAAATAATAGCTGTCTGCCATGTTATGGCGGGCATCAAACTGCTCAAATAACACCAGGGCTTTCTGTAAGGCTGATTCATTGAGCGCCGCCTTACCAGAAAGATAGCACTGTAGGGCTAGCCACTCGGTTGTTTGTGTACTGTTGAGGCAGTTCTCCACATTGATATCGAAGATGGTCCGGTAAAAAGTGTCTTTGGCTGGCAGTGCTGCCATGGCCCGCGCATAATCATCCCGGTTGCCGGTAATAAAATACTGCGCCAGATGGGCTCTTGCCTGAGCCAACTCATCGCCCTGAATGATTGCCACGTCGAGCAGTGCCGCGCAATCATCGGTAACGCCCGTTGAGGCAACGCCTCGCTGGCATAGTTTCCACAGGGCTTTCGCCATAAGCGGCAGGTCGTTGTTCTGGTAGGCCTGATTGGCAATATTGCGCATGGCGTACACCGAAAAACCGGCGTCCCGGGCGAGCTGTTGATACTGTGCAGACAGACTGGGCGGCGGAGGCGTGCTACCACAACCCCACAATAATGCAGCGCAGCAAAAGCTAAGTGTTCGGAATATCGCCGTGTTCATAACTTAGCCTTACCATACGGGTGAGGGTATGGAGATTATCTTCCGTGTTTACGTAGCGGTTAAGCAACGTCATGATTTCGTCCTGCGACATTTGTTCCTGCATGAAGTGTATACTGCGGCGCAGGGGTTTTAGCTCGTTAGTCGAAAGCTGAATTTCCAACAAATCAACAAAGTCATCGTAATCGCCTTTTAAGAACAGTTTGCGACTGCGACGCATAAAATTCCAGTCAGAGAATTTACGCAGATATTTCGACATCACCGTACCCAGGGCAAATGCCATGGCCATAGCGATGAGGTCGAAAAGCTTATCAAGGGTGAGTTCTTCTAACTGCTGGGCCTGCTCACTCACCGACGCATCGTAAATAGACCGTATTACTTCTATCCGGCGGGCCGCCAGGGCATTCAACGGGTTAATTTCCAGCGCCCGTCGAAAGGCCACCTCGGCCTCGGCAATCTGTTTGTTCTCGTACAGCGCATCACCATAAAGCGACAGCAGCATATCATTGCCCGGGTACTGCACCGTAGCATTTTCCAGATAGCGGATAGCCTCTTCGTACTCGCCGCTTTCAATCAGGATTTGCGCTTCAACAATCGCTACTTTGGGTGACGCATTAGCAACCGGCTGGCAGAACACCACCAGCAACAGGCATACCAATAACCCTCGATAGCAGGTGGCGCTTATCATCTGGCTATCACTATCATCACTTCGGCGTTACCCAGCGCTTTTTGCAGGGTTTGCTGGGATTTCAGTAACGCTACGGCAGCGTCGCTGATAACTAAATCTGACTTACGGGATTTATAGGTGCCTTCAGCAGGAATGATAAAAGGTTTAACCGCAATGCGCGCGTTACGTACCGCATCATTCACATCAAAGTCGTACGACACCGGGCGGCTGCTGATACGCCCCTGGGTTAAATCGTCTGCGGTCGGGTAAATAATGTCACCCTTCTGGTTTCTGATGCGCGGAATAGTCGCCAGCTCAAAGTTACCAATCTGGCTGGCATCAATTAATACGCCGGTAAAGTTACTGTTACTTTCGTAGAATTCAATTTGTTGTTCCAGCTGAGCGATAACCTGAGGCTGGCTGTGTGCTTTCAGTAACCGGGTAATTTCTTTTACCAGCTCCAGTTGATTAGGGTTGTCGATAACCAAATGGCTCTGGGTTGTTTCTGCTGCCGCTGCAGTAGGGAACAGGGTAAGCGAAGGCCATTCAATCTGGTCGGTGCGTGCCAGTACCCATTGCACCGGTTTATCGTACCAGTTTGCTGCAGTCATGCCGCCCTTTGCTACTTCCGGCGCAATCATCTGAATAAAGCGACCGTCCAGTGACATGGTCATGGTAACGGTTGCAACGTCGTTCTGGTAATGATCGGCGGTCATTGCAGCGCCTTTGATCATGGCTTCCAGACTGGTTTTCACCGTGTCGCTCTGGGCTACCATTTGCTCGACAACGGTTTCAGACGATACCCGCACGCCTTTGATCATCTCCGCCAGGTTTCGGTAAGCATCCAGTTGCGCTGCCCGGCGAGCCAGCAATCGTTGTTTTACGAGCGGCACATCATCAGGCGCTACGCCATAGCCGTAGGCTGAAATTACCCCGGAAGACCAGTTAATTAAGCCACCCGGCTTTTGCTCAACGACTTCTTCTGCATTAGCGAGGCCGGTAAGGAACGCACACACCAAAGTTAAATATCGCATTGTCTTCATTGTTGCTCTCACTTTAAACGGGTTACGCATCAAATTGCTTATATTTGGCCATTCGGGTTACCACCTTTTTCAGGTAGTTTTTGGTTTCCTGGGCTGGCAGATTTTCCATCAGGTAGTCATAAACTGCATCGGGCGACATCCCATTGATGGTGTCTACCGCGGCAGTAATGCTCTTTCTGCCGGTAAAGGTTCGGGCTACATTACCTACCCCGGTGTTATAACTGGCAACCGCACAATAAAAACGTGCCTGAGGGTCAGTGATTTTGCGTAAGTAACGATGGGTCAGCAGATGGAAATAAGCTGAGCCAAGCTTGAGGTTGTTATCCTCATTAAACAAGTAGTCAGCACTTACTATCTTTTTTTCACCGTGTACAAAAAGGTGTGCGTCGAGACCGGCGGTTTTAGGCACCAGTTGCATTAAACCAAACGCGGGAACTGGAGATACTGCTCTGGGGTTATAACTCGATTCTGTTTCGATAATGGCCATAATCACTGATACCGGCACATCATATTGCTCTGCATAACCTTTAATATCATCAAAATACTGCTTAACCAGTTTTTCCTGATAACCGTTCACAAATTCAATTTTTAACTGCAGCCGGGTTTGTCCGCCTTCTTCCACTACGCTCAGTACCGGCATGGGAGCGGGAACCGGAAAAGGTTTGGCCGGTTCAGCTGGTTTTGTGGTTGCCGCAATCTGAGCTTCCGCTTTGGGTTGCTGCGGTGTAGTTGGCTGCTCGACTGCAACAGGTGTTTTTTCTGCAGGTACTTCGGCGACTTGCAGTGGTTCTGCCGGCTCGTCATTTACCTTTTGCTGCGGCCGCGGCTTACCCGCATCGGCTTTGGTCAGTTGTTGCTGTTGCGCCACCTTACTTACCACCGCACTGATATCAACCGACTCAGATTCAACTTGCAACTCCGGCACTGCAGATAAATCCTGCTGTAAGGCGTTGGCCAAACCCTCGAGCTGGCCGCCAATGGTATCAGGTAGCACACCGGCCAGTGATGAATCAGTAGAGGACGTAATCTCTACCGGCTCTTCGGTAACTTCAGCCACCTCTTTGGTGACTTCCTGGAGCAGTACATCCTGCTCATCCAGCTCGGCGGGTGTGGCAGTGGCAATGGAAGATGACATTTCCATTAGTTCAGCCACACGTTCCTGTAAATCTTCACCAGGCTCTACCAGGGTTTCGATAATCAACTCACCCGATTCAAAGTCGGCAATTGCCCGGCTACTCATTGTTTTGTTATAGGTGACCCAGCGATGCCTTTCAGGCAGGGCGCCATCCGGCCATTTAACTTCAATACGTTTGGTCAGGCCACGGAAAGCGCGGTCGATGGCCTCATCCACAGCCTGATAAATGTCGTCGATACGCTTTGTCTGGTTTTCAAATTCAGCATCCATCCGCGCGCTGATTTCATCGAAGTCGTCTACCGACTGCGCAGCACTGAGCGAACTGCATGCCAGCGACGCGGCCAGCAGGCTAATACTGAGAATTTGCCGCATTACTGATCGCCTCTAAACTTTCCCGTTCTTTGCAAATATCAGCTTCGTTTGTCAGGCAGATGCCCAGTACCACTTCAGCAATCCAGGTACCTTCCTGCTCATACACTTTCTCGTCTACCACAACGGTACCCTGTAACCAGGTTTTAACGCGGGTTGCAATGATATCGCTTTTTACTTCATATTCTTCTACAGTAGAACCGGCACGTAATTCGATCCCCTTTACCTGCTCAGACAACTGACGCTGAGCATCAAGCTGAGCAGCGCGTTTAGCCAGCATGCGAGCCTGGGCGTTGGTTTTTGCCATCGCCGGATCCACAGTACCAAAGCCCTGCGCCGTCACTACGCCGGGTAAATCTTCAGCCTGAGCAAGGCCGATGAAACCGGCCAGCAATAACAGTAAACACTTTACTTTCATGGTTTAATCCCTTTTTGCTTAAGTACCTCAGCGTAGACGTGATTAACCAGGTCAATCTCTACTCCTTCCCGTACTGAATCCATCAATTGATCAACAACTTCCACTTTAAACGCACCGGAGAGCAAAAACTGACGCACGCTCAGCAGTTCACGCTTACAGGCAATGGGCGCATGAGCGATAGCAGAGTTAACATCGTTGACTTTTAAATATAGCGTGCCTTTGGCTAATACACACTCGCGATACTTGTCGCGCAGGCCTTCCAGCTCTTTCGACTCGCTGACTTTCTTAATCGCAGAATACTCGTTGGCTACTGCCATATTGAGACCGGAAAACACTGTTACTGCCGAGCACAGCAATAACAGCTTGGATAATTTGATCATGTTAGTTCCCTTCTGCACGCGGTGCAGTGGTGATTTCAGCAGAAGCCGAGACGCTTCCTTCTAATTTGTCTTTATCTACCGCGGATACCCGGTAGCAGTAACTGCGATTGCCTGATACATCAGTATCAACGTAGTTGGCGGCACTGACAGCAGCAAGTTTTCTTACATTGCCACAACTGGAGCCGCGGTACACCTGATAAAAATCAATATCGCTTTCAGGCGCCGGCTGCCATTGCAGCACCACGTTAGGTGCTGATTCCATAACGCTGAGCCCCTCAATGCGGGCCGGTAGCGGTTTGGTTCTGGCCTCAACCACAGGCGAGGTTACGCCATTGGCGTCATATAGATTATACGCCAGTATTTTGTAGCGATAGGTTTGACCATCATCCAGTTTGCTGAAGAAACTCCCCTCATCGACATAGCGACTGGCCGTTCGGCTGCTCAGGGTTTCCAACAGATCAAATTTGCCCTTGTCTTCACGGTAGATCTTAAAGCCTTTAACATCGGCATCGTTAGCCGGCTGCCAGGTGAGTGTTACTTGTTTCACCTGGTTACTCGCCGCCGCAAAGTTCTGAGGTGCTGCCGGCACCGCTTTGGTAGTGGCCGTCACGATATTCGACTTTTGCGTTTCTTGGTCACCATCCACCACGCTAATGGCATATTCATAGCTTACGCCATCGGCCAGATTCCGGCGGTCATTATCTGAGTACTGAGTAATGCTCGGGGTAGTGATGGCAGTCACCAGCTCCCAGCGGGTCACACCCTGTACCCGGCGGTACAGTTTATAACCATCAATATTTTTATGTGCAGTCCAGCTTAAATCCGTACGCCGCAACATGCCCTGAGCAGCCACACTTAGTGTTACTTCATCCGGACTAACAATACTGGCAAACGCAGACGGGTCGCTGCGCAGACCGTCTTTATCCTCGGCCACCACATAATAAGAAGTTTGCGCATAGGGTTTAAGATTAGCATCGGTAAATGCCGACTGATTGGCGGGCACCACCGCAATTTCCTGCCAGCCCTGGTTATTCCAACGGCGGTATAAGCGGTACTGTTTGATGTCTGCTTCGCCCGATGGCGGCCAGCTGACACGAATAGTGTTATTATCTGCCGAGAGCGCAGGGCTCTGCGCCTGATCCGGGCGTGGCTTGGTTTGCGCGCTGCGCGTTTCTGATACGAAACCAACGCCTTTGAATTTATTCAGTGCCACCACGAGATAATGATAGGTAGTGCCATCCTTTAAAGGCTGACCGTTATCCACACCATCAATAAACTGAGTCTTATCGGCGCCGCTCACGTCGGCCAGCTCATCGAGCAGGGTATCCTGTTTCAGCTCTCCTTCGGTACGGAAGATTCGGTAACCCACTACATCGTCGTCTTTTACCGCCTGCCAGTACAAGTGCGCCGACTTAACCCCGCCAGACACACTGAACTCTGCCGGTGCTGCCAGTTTTTTCGTTTCCTTGCGGGTAATATTGGAAGGCGCCGAGGCAGACAGTTGATCGAACAGGCGTACCTGATACTCATAAACCAGGCCATCTTCCAGCCCCTGCTTGTCTACGTATGTGCCATTGTGGCCCGGGTTAATTTCGCCTACCGTCTGCCAGTCATTGGTACCGGCACCACGACGCTCGATGCGCACGCTATATTCCGAGGCGGCCGGCTGCCACTGCAGGGTGACTTCACGGGTTTTTATTTCACTGTTCGCATTAAGCAGGATGATCGGTGCACTGGTTACCGTCACTGGTGGTGACTTCGCACTTTCCTTTCCACTGTTGGTTACCGTAGTTACCGCAAACTCGTAGCGCTTATCCGCTTCCATCAGGTTAACAGCAGATACGGAGTAATTAATTTTACCGGTGTCCTCAATTTTTACCGCAGGCGCCCACACGCCGCCGATTTCACGGTAATATACCTGATAGGCCGCGGTTTTTTCCTGATTAGCAATCGAAGGAACAAAGTCGAGTTTAACGCCGTTAACGTAAACCTGATGCTGCAAAATAGACGGCGCTGCCACATCGGCACTGGCCTGGGCTTTAGCAATAGTGGCTTTGCTGACCAGGCCACCATCCATTTCATCACCGGTTTCCAGGATAATATCCAGACGGTAATAAAAGGTGCCACTTTGGGGAATTCGGGTATCGACATACTGGCTTTCAGTGGTGCTTTCGACAAACTCGAAAGGCCCCGACTCTGATTCGCCCCGATACAGGTTGTAATAAAAGACCGCACCAATATCTGCCGTTTCCCAGTTCAGCACAACCTGTTCACCCTGTGCTTTGCTGGTAAATGCCGTTAGGGCGGCACTGGCCTGGGCGATATCCGGCTGCACCGACAGTGCTCGGCGGATGCGTCGTTCCAGTGACTCAACAATTTCCGGCGCGCGGGTTACCAACTCACCCTGAGTTTGAAAACTCTCCTGCCAAATTGCCGCTTCCCGGCTGTTGGACACGTCAATCAGCTTAAAGTCCACAATGATAGTGGCGCGTTTAATATCGATGGAACCAGACAAAATAAAGTTAACGCCCAGTCCGTTGCCGTATTGAATAATCTTTTGGGTATCAGCTACCTGGGCACCACCAATACGGTACAGGCCTTCTTCCATCTGGCGTCTGGAAAGCAGTTGATAGGTTTGGGAACGCTCCAGCTCTTTACGCATAGAAAAGAGCAGGTCACCGTCCAGACCAATGGCATCAATACTGGCCGGTGACAGGTTGAATAAAGCGAGGCTGGTTTTTGCAAATGTAGTGGTTGGTAACAACAACATTACCAACACTACTACCCTAAAGATTACTGCTTGCATATCCCTCGCCTGCTAACTAGTTTTTAAATTGATAGGTTTCGATGATTTGCTTCATGTACCCGTCAATTTTGGCGGAGATTGGAGAGTTAACGTTTGATTTAACACGCTCGTCAAACTTAGCATCAACAAACCGCTCCAGTGCTTCCAGCGACTCTTTTCGCTTCAGCAGTAACTCTTCACCGGCTTCGAAGTAATCCACTTCACGGTTACGCAGTGGTTGTAATACTTTACGGGATAAATCTTCCACCACCTGATCGGCCATCATCTGCAGCATTTCAGTGTCGGTGGCGATTTCCAGAGGATCGTAAGCAATGTTGGCGTCTTTCACCCCATCGTTACCCACATCTTCTTTAACCAGACGCGAACGGATGGTATCCACACTCACGTTTTGTCCGGTTGAAACATCAACGATACGGTAAGAAATCTCAATAAAACCCACCTTTTTAGCTTTGTTTACGGTGTATTCTTTTTCGGCATAAACCGGCACCATAATTTTCGCCTGAGGCGCTTCTTTCAGATCGTTTTTATCCGGGTTAGGGTTCAGCGCTTTCCAGTTAAGGAAGTCAATGTTGTCCTGGATTTCCTGGCCAACCTGATAACGTACGGTTTCGGCACTTTCAGATTTGGTTTCGTCTACTTTAAACAATAGTACCGAGCCCATAATTGCCACGTCGATACCATACAGGCGGCCCATTTCTTTGGCGGTATCTTCAGATACCACACCGATTTGGCCCAGCTTCATTTCTTCCAGAATGGATTTTAGGTTCTCACGTTCAAGGATGTTGATATCCTTGGTGGCGTTGTTGAACAGGTTTGAAATCAACTTACCGGCAATCAGGCCACCCGCATCCATGTTATAAGAAGGACTCTTGAAGTCGAATACCGCGATAGATTTGATGACACGCTCGCGAATTTTATCCTGCACATCACGTGACTTCTCGAACAGGCCTTCCATTAACGGATCGAGCTTGCCGATTAACTCATACATGTACCAGGCAACCCCCCAGTAACGATTGTCCATGTATTCAATGGCAATATCTTCGGCGCGGGATACCACGGCGTTGCGCAGTGCAACGGCACGCGGAGGCAGTGCACCACCGGTATTCTCATCAATTTCAATCGCCAGATTGATTGCCCGGGCGATATAGCCCTGTTGCAATAAACGGGTTGCTTCGACAATTTTCTCATCAACCTGTTTTTCCAGCGCAGTAGCTTTCCATGCAATACAGTCCTGGTCGTTAGGACTGAACGAAAGCACTTTTTCACAGGCAAACTCAGCCTGACTCCAGTTTTGCGTATCTAACGACTGGGCAGCCAGTTTTTTAAAGAATGTTGCGTTGTTCTTTTGATCGGCGTCGGCGGCCATCTTCTTGGCGATGGCGTTGTTCGGATCCAGCATGGTGGCCTTACGGGCTGCCAGCTTGGCATCTTCAAACTCATACTCAACGAAAGCCTTTTTGGCTTGCAACAGATAGTCCCGGGTACCTTCGGTTTTAATCCGCGAAGCTAAGGGGACTGACGCTTCAAAGTTTGGATACAGCTTTTGTACCTGCTGTAGTGTGAGGTTCGCACGCACCCAGTCCTGACGATCAATCAGTGCCAGCGCTTCAGAATAACGTTCTTTTACTTCATCAATGAGTTCGCTGCGCGAGCTGTCGATCTGACTTTCCAGCGGCGCAATGGCCGGTAGGTTTGGCGAAAACTGCTTGGCTTCTGCCACCAGAGACTCAGCTTTCTCAATGTCATTAATGCTGACACTGGCCGCATTCAGGATCCCCTGTGCCTGACTGATTAATGTCTGTGAGGCTTTCAGGCGTAAACTGCTAAGCTGAGCTGAATACTGTTGATTATCCGGCTCCTTGGCAATTGCCTGCTTAAGGTAAGCAATGGCCTCAGCATAATTCCCGGCTGCAGCGAGCTGCTGAGATACATCAAACTCTTTTTTTCCCTTGCCCGTTGATTGACAGCCTGCCAGGGCTGACAATACCAGAGCGGCCAATACGTACCGTCTCATTGGTTGATCCTCAAACTTTGGTTGCGGTGATTTTGTTACCTGTGACGCCAACAATCTGTATTTTATGTCGTTGCGCTATATTACTGGCCAGCAGTTCTTCATATAACTGTTCTGTCCAGCCCTTATAGCTTATGACAAGGTGTGCCACACCATTGGCGATATTAGAAATCTCGATTTGCTGAATAGCCGGCATGGCCTCCTGAATGACCGCTTTCATCTGATTTGCGACCTCCAGTGACTCAACGCCCTCAATATCAAGAAACATATTTCTGGCTTTTATCTGCTCCTGGTGCCAGAAGCGGATCAGTTGCTTACGTAACTGAGGCCATTCCTTGCGAATGATATCGGCTGATAGCTTTGCAAAAATACTGTTCGATTTAACACCCGGCTTGCTGGCGCTTTTGCTGCCTGCTGCCAGTACCTGGTTATCACCCACCCGGGTGACCTGCATACCCAGGGTCAGCTCGTTGGCATTAATTTTCATGCCCTGAAATTCTTCCGGCTTTATTTGGGAATCCACGGTCAGGTTTACGGCAAAGCCGGCATAAATCGGTTCGTCTTCGTCAAACACCTGAAAACCATCCCGCAACAAACGTTCGGTCATCTCATTACGAGCATGCTGGGCAATGATAGGGTTAGTGGAATTTTCGTCGAGTACTACGGTAACGCGGGGCATTTTGGTCCAGCCCATGGAAGCCTGAATCTGGGCGACTCTGTCGACCAGTAAATCAACCCGCACATCAGCCTGAATAACCACTTCGTAGATGTCTTCGCTGTCACCCACGCCGTCATACATAATTTTGTATTCGTCGATTTGCCCGGCCGTGCTGGAAAATATCTGATCTTTGCCGAGCAGGTAATTGTTCACGTCGGTACGGGAGCGCACAAAGGTGCCAACCACTTGCTCTACTGCAGCCCGTTTTGCATTTTCCAGGGCCACTTTGCGGGCTTCAACAATGTTGTTGTCTGCCACCGCGCTGATACCTTTGGCTTCAACCAGCTTTGCAGACGCTGATGAACTCACAACGCTCAGAAAAGCAACAAAAAATGCGGCAACCACGAAAGAATATTGTTTGATGCTTCCACTGCACACTGCCATAGTGTCTCCAAATACCCACTATTACTACCAATAGTAATTCAATATAATCCAATACCCCGTAATTTGCACTATTACCTGGGGTGCTTTACCCGAATATCGTAAAAAGAAGTCAGCTTATCGAATTTTGGTGAACTTAATTTGAGTATTCTATGGGTTTTATTTCGTCACTTATAGGACAAAAGTTGACAAATAAGCTCCACAAATCCGATGTGTTGCTAAATAGCGACTTTTTACAGCCGTAAATAAAAAAAGCTTTATAAAGTTGCCATTGGCGTATAGCTTTAATAGTTTGTACAGGCCCAATCCAGCGCGATTACGGTGTCTGCCTACTTTTATCCTTCCCTCCCGGCTTTATTTTTGAAGGAAAGCGCAATGCAAAGTGACTCAACCGGAATCTGGTATTTTGAATGTGACGTATCTGATATCGAAGCGCACCTGCTGAACCTGCAAAGTCGTTCTGTTATCTATCCCGATGAATGCGAATACCTGATTAAAAACCTGCATAAACTGCATGCTACGTCAGAGCAGAATACCCATGGCGTGGTCCCGTTGTGCCACCGCTGTGTCACGCTCATTGCTAAAGATGACAAAGTTGAAATTGTTATAAACCGGGAACAGGAAAAAATTGACCACGTCACCCAACTGCCATTACGTGTGTCTCTTTTGCGTCAGTTGGGTATCTGGTACGAACAGGATCCGGAGGCGATAACCGGTATCTGTCTGGTCGAGCTCGACGATTTCAGTGATATTAACGACACCATTGGCCATGCAGCCGGCGACCTGATTCTGTTTGAAATCGCCCGTCGCCTGGAGCGTTACCATGGCTCCCGGTTTAAGCTGGTCAGGCTGCATGGTGACGAATTTGCCCTGGCGGTCACCCAACTGGACGATGCCGAGGATATCTGGCAGGTCTCAAAATGGATTTGCGAACAGTTCGAACCACCGTTTATGACCCAGAAAGGCGCCGTCTTCCTGACGCCATCAATTGGTTTATCGCTGAATATTAATACCGGTGAAGAACCCGTTACCCTGCTGGAGAGTGCGTACATTGCCCTCAACCATGCTAAAGACGATCCGCTGACCAAAGAGAAATTGTACAATCCTCAGCAGGAACATACCCTTACCCGCCAGGTATTGCTCGAAGCCCAGCTCAATCAGGCGCTTACCGAAGAAAACAGTTTACTGGTGTGGTACCAGCCCAAACAGGATTTGCATAACCGGCAGATTAATGGTCTGGAAGCACTTATCCGCTGGAACCATATTACCGAAGGGCTCATTTCCCCCGGTGAGTTTATCCCCCTTGCTGAGCGCACCGGTTTAATTTGCAGCATTACCGACTTTGTTGTCCGTCAGGTTGCCAAAGATATCCCCAAACTGCGCATGCACGGGTTTACCGGCAAAGTGTCTATCAATATCTCAGCTAACGACTTTATGCGAGCTAACCTGGTGGATAGTCTGCTGGCGTTGCTCAAGCCTTATAACATCGATACCAGTGACATCGAGTTAGAAATCACCGAGGGCGCTTTTATCAGCGACTTTGATCACTGCATATTACTTCTTACCGCCCTGCGTGACGCCGGGTTTGCCCTATCCATCGACGATTTCGGCACCGGCTACAGCTCTTTGAGCTATCTTACCCGGTTACCGGTAGATACCATAAAAATCGATATGAGCTTCGTCAGGGAACTGGCTCGCTGTGAGCAGGCCCGGCAAATTTACAAGGGGATGATTGATATCTGTA
>Ga0031671_1021148_pt1 | contig 20110 bp, 25 predicted proteins | sample DeeseametaMP1603_FD_61749 | JGI IMG/M metagenome (GOLD analysis project Ga0031671, IMG submission 61749) | Metatranscriptome of deep ocean microbial communities from Pacific Ocean - MP1603 (Metagenome Metatranscriptome) | ecosystem: Environmental > Aquatic > Marine > Oceanic | place: South...
TTTTTTTTGTCGTCGTGTTCTTTTTCCTGCCTCCGCACTGGTTTTCGGGCCTGCTTGTGACGGTCGGCGCCGTAGCATCCATCTTGTCCAACTGGTACGTCGCAACACGTAACCGGTCACTGAATTTCCGGGAAAAACTGTCAGTTAAAAGGTCAGGAAAAGAACAAGACCAGGCAGAAGAGGGTGAAGGGCCGATTACCCCGTTCCCTGCAATCAACCAGGGCTCCGGTTCTGCTGCCCCGTATTCCGAGCTTGGGGAAGACGACAAGGAACGTACTGGTTACGCTCGAGCGGGACACCCGACCAAGAGAGCCGGATCCAAACGTTCGAAAAAGAAGGGGCGGAAAAAGGTGGGTAAGGGCGATGCCAACGGCGACAAGTTGGTCTCTACGTCAGATCTGCCCACGGCCGAAAAACCCACGATCGAGGAATACCTTAAGCCTAAATCGAACTTCTTCGATGAATGATGCAGTTGAGCGTGGCGGCAGGCCTGTGTGCGTGCCTTTTTCTGCAGCACACACGACACACCAATAAACGAGAGGGATTTTTAGAATGAGCCTGAAACGCATTTTTCTAACTCTTACCACAGCATTCACAGTCGCCTTGCCTTTCCCAGTTGCGGCGTCCACCCCCTATGATGAGTGGTATTCCCCTGTTTCTCATATTGCCGAATACAAACGGAAGAGCGGTGAGAAGCTGGTGATCACAGTGCAGTGCAATAGTCCCAACACAGCATTGTGGATGGTCACTCATTATCTTCCAAAAGGTGAAAACGAAGGCGCCGACAGATTTCTGAATACCTCGGGCCTGGTCGACCTATACAAGGAAGGAATGATCGTGCGTAAACATTCCTTCGATGGTGGCCGGAAATTTTACGATTCGGAATATATGGATGCTTCCTGGTCTGATTGGCCAATTGATCGACTCGTGACAAAAATGTGGTTTCAGCGCAAACCCACTTCCCGATCTGCGCCGGCGCTCAATGTCTTCCTGACTGAGCTGATGGACAGCAAACACTTAACCCTTAGCTTTAATCGCTTTCTAAAAGACGAAATTCTGTATGAGACCACGTTTCCTCTTCAGAATCTCGATGACATCGTATTTGATAAAATGTACGACCATGCAACTGCTTGTGAGTACAAGGGGTGAATATTTTGGCCGACATATCTGCTAAACAGCGCGAAGTGATGAAGTGGCTAGCCAACAAATGGAGTGCCCAGCCCAGTCATGGTGAGGTTTTCACTATCAACGGTGGTGCGAATCGTCAGGGAGTGACGTGCAGCCTCAGGACGCTCAAGGCCCTGGAGAAGAAAGGTTTTACGTGTATTGACGGTACCGGTTCCTGGGTATCAACAGAACTGGGTAGGCAGTTGTTCCGCGAGCAGCCCATTTAAGCCCAGTGTTTGGGCTGCCCACAACCATCCTAAGTCAGTAATCGTAGAACTTAATCGAATCCTCATCCGTAATATCATTAGCTATGAGCGGTAGATCCAACAACATTTCCGCTCGCTTCCGATCAATTCCCACGCACCGTATTAGGATGTGATTCTCAGTTACGAATTTCTCGGCTGAGTCATCGCTGAAACACTCCAGTACGCGCTCGGATCTAGCCTGCTGAAGATAAGGCTCTCCGTTGAGTGTGATGTGTAGGTTCACTTTTGCCATTAAAGGCTCCGATTAACCAATCAGTGACTGATGGTGGTTTGCGCTTTAGAAGTTTCTTTCAACCCATTCTTTACCTTCTGCTGATCCAAATCGACCCTTACAGAAAACCCACGCGCAGCTACTGGCAATGATTAGAAACAAAGAGCCGATCGTTTCACCATCTTCGCCAGGAAATGCTGCCAAAGTGAATAGCCCTAGAAGGGTCGCGATAATGGTCATAACACCGGCGTTTTGGTAGCGTTTTAGTTTCTGAAGCACTTTAATCCCCTTGCAAAACAATCGACGAACGTTAGTGGAGCATGGATTCTTTCGAGTCATTCTGCTCAATCAGAATGGTGACCGGTGTTCCACGCTGCACCAATGAGTTGAGCTGCAGTGCCGCAGCTTTCGAACCGTTCCCAGAGTTGACGGTTTTCCGAAGCTGGGCAATTTTCAGAGCGAGTTCAGGTTCAAAAAGGCCTGAATGTGTTTCCGGGCCACCAATGAACTGATCCTCAGTCGCTCTACGTGCAGCCAGAGTGCAGATAGAAGGCGGGTTGCCCGGCATATCCACATTGGACTTCTCATAAAAACGAAGCTCGTCGTTTTCGATGGTGCACAAGCCCTCGAAAACGGTTTCGGCCATATCCCCATCTCCTGAAGTCATCCGCATATCCGCGGGGAATTGAGAACCACCAGCACCCGGATACAAATAAAGTCGCATCGCTACCGGGGTTCCGGACATGTCGACCGAGAATAAGCCGGTGAACCAGGCTTGCTCAGGGCTGTTGGTGGGTAAGTTCGCTGAACTGGTCATATTTACCTCTCGGGTACGGCTTAACGCCGGCAATTTCGGATTCTGGGGCCAAGCATTTGTTTGGCTCCATTGTGATTTTTCGAGGCGGCCTGACACAGGAATCGCATGGATGCCTGAGGGTTCTGGTCCGCCAGCATGCGCCCCAGCTTGAACGAGGCGTTCGTGTACCCACCCCGGGCGGCCATCTGATAAAACCGAAGGGCGCCATTGATATCACGACTACCGCCGACGCCCGATTCAAGCATTGCGGCGTAATCGTGCTGGGCAATTGTCAGTCCGGACTCAGCTGCTTTCCGGTTCCACTCACGGGCTTCGCTGAAATTGATGGGGATGCCTTCGCCTCGGTAGTGCATGCTGGCGAGATTATGCATGGCAGCCGCCTGGCCTTGCTCAGCTGCTTTGAGGTACATGTCGTAAGCTTTGGATGCGTCTTTGCTGACACCAAGGCCCCGAATATACATGACCCCCATCAAGAGCTGCGCGTCTGCATTGCCGTTATCAGCCAATGGCCGGGCCAAGGTAAGCGCCTGGCTATAGTTGCCGGATTTCAAAGCATTCGCCGCTGATTGAATATCCTCGTTGGCGAGTGATTGCTGGGTCCCTGCGAAGAGAATCACAAGCGCTGACACCATTGCTCTCAGAGTCATGACTGAATGCCTCGTCGCGTTGGTGGTTGGCCACCTTTATTCGGCATGCACATCATAACCGTCGCATTGAACTTGCGAACCATCTTGTTGAAGTTCGGGTCTCGCTGCATCGCCTCGAGGGCATCCGGGTCAATCTTGCCTTTCCCGGGGCGCTGCTTGGGTGCCGCATCCGGATTCTGGATCTTGATAGGCGGCAGCCTGGAGAATGCCGGGTTTTCCGTCAAACCGCTGTCCAGACGGGAAGTGGACGTCACAAGATTCACATCAAACAGGAAACGACACGGGTCTGTATTGATGATCTGACTGCCCTGGCGCCGGCGCCGAGCCGATGACAGGTGAAGGTAATCCTTGGCCCGGGTCATGGCGACAAAAAGGATTCGGCGCTCCTCGTTCAGGTCTTCCTCACGATCAACGTTTCCACCTGGCATTGCCTCGTCATCAACACCAACGCAAAAGACGATCGGGAACTCGAGGCCCTTGGAGCCATGAATGGTCATCAACTGAACGGCCTCATCGCTCTTACTTCGATGTGCAGTTTCCATCAGAGCAAACCGCTCAAGGATGTCACGGGAATCCATCTCACCAGAAATCATGCGTGCAACTTCCGCGGCCACCACACCCAGTCGCTCCTCTGACTGTGCGAGCCGGTCATTATCTTCACGGTAGTCGGCCGTAATGTAGTGCTCGCACAGATGATCAATGACGGCTTTTACATCATCGCCTTTGGATTCATAGGCGTGCTTGCGAAGCAGTGTGAGCTGATCGATCAGGCTACGGAGTTTCTCTGCATGCACTCCGCCTTTAGAGATCAGCTTGTCGACAGCATCAACCACCTCTCCGCCAGCATCCGCCAAGGCGGCCTCAAAGGTGGATTCGGTCACCCCCAGGGAGTAATTCTTCACCAGACGCCGGTAGGCCAATTTGTCCCAGGGCTGCCAGGCAGCTCGAAGGAAGGCGAGGAGATCCCGAACATCTTTGCGCTCGAGCATCGCTTTATCGTTAGCCACAACGACCGGGATGTTGTTTGCCATGAACACTTGCTCAAGGGCCCGCTTGGATGCGTTCTTGCGATAGAGGATAGCCATATCCCCGTAGCCGTACCCGTCCTCCTTGTACTGGAGCGCCTTCTCAACGATCGCGTTGGCTTCCTCGTAGTCGTTGGCATACTGGCAGTAGTAGTCCTCATCCTTGAACTCATGGGCCAAAGGATCCTCACGCATCGCCTCGAGATCACGGTCATGAGCGATACGATCAGGCATAGTACCGGTCAGTCGATTGGCCAACCTCACAATATGGGGTTGAGAGCGGTAGTTCTTGTTGAGATTCACAATGGTCGATGCCTGGAAGGCATTGAAGAACTGGTCAAAGATCGAAGGCATGGAGCCGCGGAACAGGTAAATCGACTGCTTGGGATCGCCAACCACGTACAGATTGCCGTGCTCAGCAGCCACCGCTTTCAGGAAGCGGAACTGGATGGCGTTGGTGTCCTGGAACTCGTCCACAAAGATATGCTGGAACCGGTTAGCAAGAGACTTCCGGATCCAGTCGCACTCGGTCACTGCTTCTGCACCAATGGTCAGGATGTCATCGAAGTCGATAACGCGATGACTGCGCAGCTCACGGTCGTACAGCTCCCAAAGCTTCAACGCACAGGAGTAGAGCTCAAACTTGGGATGATTAGGCTTGAGGCCTTTTTCCAGTTGCTGACGGCCGTACCCCCAGTTCTTGGACAGACTGACCACGCTACCCAACTCTTCAACAGAGACAGAATTCTCATCCATGAAGCTCTGAACATCTGAAGGCAGCTCTGGCTGGATTCTTTTCAGAAGGGCAGAGCGATCATCTGGGTTCAGAATGGCCCACTCACCACTCAAGCCACGACGCTGCATTGGCGGACAGTCCGGAAACTCTTTCAGCACATGCTTGAGAATCTGGCTGTGCATGGTCCCACAGGCAACCCCCTCTGCATTCGGGCCAACCTCTTTGACCAGCCGCTTCTTCATCTCTGATGCGGCCATATTCGTGAAGGTGACCAGCAGGATGCTATAACCCGGAACCCCCTCTGAGCCAATAAGGCGAGAGGCACGGCCAATGATCACTTTTGTCTTGCCTGATCCTGGCCCGGCAACGACGGCCAAAGGCCCGAAGGGAGCCTCTACTGCCTGCTTTTGCTCGGGGTTGAATTGGGTCACAAGTCACCTGTGTAAGAAGTTTATCGAGTTTCTTAATCAATGTTGTCTTACGGTAAATAATAAATTAAAATTGCCGGAAAAGCAAGGTGATTAGGGCGTACCGATGTTTGATCTGCCAGTCATTTACAACGAAAACCCACATCAAGAACAAGTTATTAATCAATGCATTATAGAAGTTGCCGAGGCGTATAAAATCGATCCTTTGCTGCTCCGCGCCATTCGTGAGCATGAGCGAGGAGATGTCGGCAAAAAGAACCCCAACACCGATGGCACTTGGGATCATGGTCCTTTCCAGATTAATAATGTCCATGGCCCTGACCTGGAAGAGTTCGGCATTACCATGCACCAGGTTATGTATGACCCATGCCTAAACACAGCGGTTGCCGGCTGGCACTTACGGAATAAGATCAACGAGAACGACGGCAATATCTGGAAGGGTGTTGCTTGGTATCACAGCAAGACAGAGCACCTTGGAGCAATTTACCAAGAGCACATCATAAACAAGTATCGGACACTTCAGCAGATGCAGTTGAAGTTGAATGGGCGAGACACCCGACTGGCAGACAGAGGCGAGTATTAATGCGGCCGTCACAGGAGCAGTGGGAAATCAGGCAAATGCTTCTCGATCGCCTCGAAGCGAATCCGGAAGCCATGAAATTGTCCATGGGCGAACAACTCCCAGGGGCGCCAATCCAGAAAATGGAAGCAGCCACGGTAGCGCTTCATGAATTCAGCCATGAGCTCTCTACCTACAGCGATGAGTGGAACAAATCTCAAGCTGTCTCGGATCTCAAAGAGCAGTCCCGCGCCTTGAGCGAAGTTGATCTTGTCGACGACCCGGATGCTCCTCTGAAAGCACTCGTTGCAGATACCGCTCGAATGACCGCCAGTCTTTCGCAACTCGATGAAAATCAGGCCGGGCGGTTCGTTAAGAACTTCATGGATAACAGTCGCGGGGTGTTTTCAGATCCCCGGGCCCAAGATGCTTTTCGTGGGAACTCTGCCCCTCAACAGCTTCTGCGTGACACAGCTCAGACCTTGATTAACGGATTAAACGATGTGTCCAGTCAGATGCTTGGAAAAAAAGCAGTTACGACACTGCAGAAGACGACGCAGTGCAATGCGGAAATGAATCAACCTCGAAGTGCCTTCGAGCTGGCCAACAACCGGTCCTTCGACCTGGAGCGCCAGCAGAAGGCAGACCCCTTTGCGCATCTCAGAAATAAGGAAGTGAAGATCGAGCGCAACGAAGAATCCAATCTCGACTATTCAGCGAAGCTGGGACCAAAATGATTAAACTACTGACCGCCGTAACACTCAGCCTGGTAACGGGTTTTGCTGTCGCTCAGACAAACCCTGAGCAGGAGCTTTATTACCACCCCGAGGGTAAGAAACAAATCATCTCGGTGAACGAGGACTACGTACCGCTAGCCGCCTTCCTTCAGCGGATAAAGCACGAGAACGATACGTTTTTCTATGAGCCGGGGCTGAACATCAACAAGCCGATCAGTTTCAAGGGCGAGCGGTACCAGGACGATGCCATTAACTATGCGCTGTCCCAGGCCGGATACAATGTGAAGCGCCTGGCAGCGTATACCTACTACGTCTATGACGGTGAGCAGCCAGCAATACTTGGCCAGACTGAGGCAGAGAAATACGTTGGTAAGCCTTACATGTCACTGCCGAACTATCTTGCCGATATCCTCTTCATTATGTCGGCCGATCGCGGGTACCGCATGCTGTGGTCTCCAAAGCTCAACCGCGAGCACTACTACTTTAACAACATCACTGAATTTTTCGGCGAGGATTTCAAGGAAGACATCAAATACCTGGAGGTCATAGCCCAGCAGCAGTGGCCGGAGATCGATATTGAGGTGAGAGAAGATCTGAAGCTCATCATGGTCAACCATCGATAGAGCAGCCAATGTAAGCGTTGAAAGCCGGGGCCCAGCCCCGGTTTTTTTGTTTCAGCGCAAACGATCAGCCCCTGTGCTTTGCAAACAGGATGTTTTTTCTGAGATCTTTTCTTTTGCAGGTATTGAAGGTACACCAACCAAGGTGTAATATTGCCAGTATAGGTGTATTTTTTTGAGGGAGTCACTACGGATGCCAAGTAGAACCAAAGATCACTACCTTCCGGCCCCGGTCAGCAAGGCCAAGGATCGGAAGCTGATTAGCCGCTGGGTGGAGTTCGGCGCGGACAACCACGGTTACAGTCAGCAGAAGAGCATCGAGATCATGAACGCACACTTCAAAACATCGATGCGACCCTGGCAGATTATCCGGTGGAGGTCACCGACGACCAAGGCTGACGAAGAACGCGCTATCCACATCGATGTTGTGGAATACATGGCGCAAAACGGTGGTATTGCTCAGATCTTCAAGGCAAACAACGTATCGGAAGACCCAAAGCTTCAAAAAGAGCTGGCCACGATCTGGTATCACCCTCAGGCGCTGATACAGGCCTCAATTAAGGCTGTTGTTGAGCAGCGCATGTCAGATCAAGTAAAGGACGAAAAGGGCGTGAATCAAGCGGCAAAGGCCGTTGTGAGTACGCATGCATACGTCGCGCAGCACCTGGATATCATCCTGGAGTGTCTGGGCGTTGAGTTCAATAAGAAAGGTCTATCAGAAAAGAAAAAGGCGGCAGTGGCAAACGAGATCTACTCAATCGTAGGATTTGATTTTTCGCCGTCGAGGTAACTGAACCATGTCTGAAAAAAGTCTCATTCAAGCAACTGAAGAGATGCTGGGCCGCGAGCCTCCCCAACCCCGAAGCGAGCGCATCGCCGAAGAGGAGAGGGAAGAAGTAGTCGCAGAAGCGATCGCACGCTCAAAGGCCCGCATTGCGGCCGAGAAATCCGGGGCAAGCCCGGAGGAAGTCGCTCGGGCTGTTGAAGAGGCTTCTTCAGGCAACAGCGTCTCGAACACCGGCACTTCTTCGCACACCGTTGCCGACACACCGGACCCTCTGGTGGATATGCTGCAAGGTGGGCGTGATGAAGCAATCATCGGCACAAGCATTGTGCTGGCTGTCCTGGTGATTGGCCTATCGTTGATCGTGTTTCGGCTTTCCCGTCGAAACAAACGTATGCGCGAGAGCTCCGTGTTCTCCACCGAAGTCCTTGGTGCAGTTGGCAAAAACGAAACCGTTCTGTGGTTTCACAGGAAGTCCAACAAAGGAAAGGAATACCGTGCGTTTCTGAAGGATCTCCGCAAGCTCGCAAAAGAGCACGAGGAGAAGAGTGGGGTAGAGTTTACCCTGACTGAAGGATGGCGCGACAAGTAACTCGATAGGACTGTAACTGAAACCGCGGCGCCTTTTATGGCGCCGCTTTCATTTCTGCAGATTGGGCTTGCTCGGGTTTTTTCTCAAAGCGGCCTGACTGCGGAGAGAACTCGAAACCCTCTGGCAATGCAAATCCGTTGACCACCAGTTGGTTCTGGCCGTTGATAGACTCACAAGTGGCCGTGAACTCACTCCCCCGGGAATCGCGTACGCGATAGCTTTCGCCTTCAACCAGAAGTTCCATGTCAGTGGAGTACTCTCGGTTGGTCCGCATGTTCTTGTACTGATCCGCCAGCGAGAGGTCGGCACCATCCAATTTCAGTGGGTAGGAGAACGAACCTTCTGGATCAACCTGCATCGGGTGACCCATGGCCGGGCCCACCGGGTAGGCTCTGGCCAGAAGGTGATTCTGGAAGTCGCGAGTTGTGGCAAGACGAAGTGCCATTGGGTAAGCGAGGGTGGCCCCTGTGCGCTTGTCCATGTACATCTTGCGCAGAGTGTCGATCTGAGCGGGCCGTGAGTACGTGTTGTTGCCGCCGGGACCGCAACTGATTCGCTGTGTTGGCACAATATCGACGGTATACCCTTGCCCCTGGTACTGCTTCAGCAAGCGGCCGCGGTCCATCGCATAGAGGTACCCCTGAGAGACCTCTTTGGCTTCTTGGGTTGCATTGCCTTTGCGCCAGGCATAGCCCTCGCCACTCAGCCCTGGAACGATGCGACCGCCTTCATCGGTTACGCGCAGGATGAAGCCGCCCAGACGGCCCTGGTGGCTATAACGGTCAACCGCGTGCTCCATGGCTCGCTCAATGTTCTTGATCCCGCTCAAAGGCATGCTGACCGTTTCTTCCGGGTGAAGCATGACTGCTCGGAACGCCGGATCTGTTAAATCGTCAATGCGGCGGGCAACGGTCTTCAACTCTTCTTGAAGCTTCTTGCCGGAAGGGGAATCGCCGGCAGCGAAGAGCTTTCTGTTGATCGCTTTGTAGGATTGCTCCAGCTGGGTCAGCTCAGACTTCTCGGTTGGAGACAACATGTGACGCTTGTAGTCGATCTCCATGTAGCCAAGGCCGAATTCTGGCGCCAGGTTCTGAGCGTTTTTACAAATGACTGAGCCCCAGCCAGCCCGGAAGTGCGGCATATCGTCTTCATAGCCAACAAGAAAGCTCTGCTGAAAAAGGATCTGCCCCTGGGGATTATCCGGGCCGTTGTCCGGCGCATGCTGACATGCCATCGGGTTGCTGTCGCGGGTATCCGCAAAGCGTGCGATCGACGGTGTATGGTCGACATCATATTTCGAACGAAGCTCATCCATGACCGCTGTGGAGGGCATTGAAACCTTGATAAGGCCGCCCGATGGGTCGCTAGCGATCACGTAATCATCAACATCTTGGCCGATCACGTATTCCTGCGGGTACGCGACGACACAAACGCCGTCCTGTTCCTGAAGGGACTCTGCCATTGTTCTGCCTCCAACCAAATAGTAAAACTTATTTTATATTTACTAGCGGAGTCTATCAAGACCTTTCAGCTTAGATTTTAACCGATCAGCTTCCGAGCGGACTTCTTCCTTGGCCCGCTTCTCCGGTACAGGCTTAGCGGGATACTTGTGAGATTCCTCAAGACGCCGGTAACTGCGCTCTGCACTTTCAGATGATTCGCTATCGGACAGACCCATCGCTTTTGCGCTGTTTTCGAAGTGGTTCTTAGGATCGGCTATCGCATCGCTCTGGTCACCCGCTTTAGCCTTTACGACGTTACGGATAGCGCCTTTGAACGCATTCTCATAACCAACGCCACCGGCCAGCCCGCTGGTACCGGAACTCGTTGTCGAGGCAGTTTCAGTGTCAGTCTCGCCGTCAGCGGTTTCTGACTTTTTGCGTTTCTGCGCCTCAAGAGCCTTCTTCCGAGCCTCTGCCTTCCGCCGCTCACGATCCAGCTCTTCGGCTTCTGCAGGGTCAGTCGGCACCTTACCAACAGACGTCGGCTTCTTGGTGGCAGGTTCCTCTTTGGTTGGAGCTGGTTTTGTTGCACCGCCAGCCGCCAAACCTTGCAGGACCTTATCGCCGGCCCGGGTCTTGGTTTCCGGCTCTGCTACGTGACCAAACTGACCTGTTGACTGGCGCAACCGAATTCCAATCATTCCGATACCAATGATCGACGACTTGATCATGGAGTTGCTTTGTAGTCTTGCTGAGCGAATGTCCTTGATCAGGTTTTCAAGATGCTCTGGGACTGGAGGCGCTTTAGACGGATCCGGAGTGAACTCACCGGAGAAGAGGCCGGACATCCGCTCGTTCATAACCTTGTACTGCTTGGCCCTGGTAACTTTGGGCGGGAATACCGGTAAGAATTGGTTCAGGCGTGCTTCCGGACTCTTGGCCGCATCAAAGAACATAGTTTGACCGCGGTAAAGCTGATCACCCCACAGAAAATGTGCGCCACCTTTTTCCTGAGCCGCAAGGTCTCGAGGGCTGATACGGTTGCGATCGGAGATAACAATATCTCCCTTGTCATACACTTTATTGAAGGCTGAACCACGCTCTCGCTCTGAGCCCTGGGTCTGGGAAATACGCGCCACGCCAGCACGCTCTTCGAAGTATTTGGCGGTTTCCTCTGGTTCTTCGCACTTCATGGCCACACTGAAGTTTGTGTTGGCCATGATGGATCTGTACTCGGCCTTCGCCCCCTCATTCATCTGCAAGCTATTGATATCTTGGAAACCATAGCACACCCAAATGCCCAAGCCCCTGCACTGAGCGGCGACGGCGGCGAAGCCACGTATAGCATAGTAACCATATTCATCAAGAACCATTAGGAAGGGAACTAATGCGCCGGATGGTCGCGCTTCTACGAGATAAGAGCGCTCACCCTCCACGTCTGAACCCAAGGCAGGCGTTAATGCGGCCCGGATTTGGGAAATGACCAGTCGACCCAACCCGGCCAGAGCGTCCGGCGTCTTGGCCAAGGCCGGCAACATGACGAAGAGCACCCGGCGATTGTAAATAACGTCTTTCATATTAATTTCCCCGACGATGGGGTTAAAAATATGACCGTACGTGTTGTTCAATTCTCCAAGTATTTCAGTTAGTTGCATCTGGAGGTATTGGTTCTGCTCATTTGCCTTTTCGCTGGAGGCATCCTGAGCCTCAATGGCATTCATCGTCATGCCCGGAAGGTCGTTCAGATAGGCCCGAAGCCCACCTTTGGTGTCTTCATCGATATCTTCGCGATTAGCGAGCTCAAGAATTTTCGGCAAGGGCAGGTAACTGGTGAACTCGCGGATATTGAGCGAAATCTTTTTGCGATTTCGAAGGCTAACCAGGGCGCGCATGATGTTGTAAACCAAGACCCTGGCTCGCCCCTTCCACATCTCAGCGTCGCCCGAAACGTCTCTCATCAACCCCGAGACAGTCTCTGCAAGCTCTTCGGTGGCACCAACAGCCATGAAGTTATTGGTATTTGACAGGCGCCGCCTCATGTTACGGAGCTGGACGCTCTCGCGCCCACCCGTAAGGAAGGACATGAGTAGCAGGTCTTTCTCTCGTCGCAATCGCCGCATCAAGTCGAACAGAAGCCAGAATGATTCGACATCCGCCTTACCATCGACGTATAAAGCCCCAGAACCCACCAGGAGCGCCAGATAAGTTAGGGAAAGCAAGTATCTCGTTTTGCCCGAGCCGGTGCTTCCACACACCATGAAATGCGTCCTGACAGCATCATCACTCAGCCAGAGATAACGGCGTTTGCCACCTTCCATGTCATAACCAACTGGGAATATTCCACTACCAACGGTTTTTTCTTTACCGGTAATGGTTCGTTTCACAGTTTTTGGTTGTTCGAGGGCCCAGGGCTTCGCCTTTTTCCGCGTAATAAGCCAGAGAAGGAAACCGGTGAAAACCCAGAGTTCGTTAAGCGCGGGCAGGGTTAAGGGGAGGATCGCGAACAGGATCATCCAAACGCCGCCAGAATTACGGAGGGTATCAAGCACTCGCATGCTGATAGGCCGTATTTCGCGCTGCAACAGGTTCTTGCTTAGATCTTCGTTGCGCTCAACGCCGTGTACGCCAATTACACCTGACATCTAAATGTTTACTCCATGCCGCCGTCGCCTTGTGACTCAGCGATTTCTCGTGCGGTCTCGCGATCCAGCTTCAGATAGCGCTCAAGGCTTTCCACGGCCTCAGTCACTTCTGGCTCGGTAATACGGATGCCAACCAAATCCTCCATGTCCTTGTGGACATAGGGGCCGGCTGCTTCAATCCACGGGGTATCTCTTCCTACCGAATCAAGCGCCCAGTACAGAGTCCGATCGCTGTCCATGATAGGGAGAAGATCATCGTTCATGGTCACAATCCCGACGCGCTTAGCCTCCTCAAACATCGACATAAGGAAGGTCCGAACGAAACCATGTTTTTGCTCCAACCTGAGAATCAGAGCTTTAACCTCTTTCTTCGGTACCTTCTTCTCCAGCTTTTTGCGGAAGTAATTGAACGCTTTTCTCTCGTCCTCAGAGAAATCCTTGAGAGTTGTTAAGGGAGGGCCCATTTGGGCCTCAAATGCTTTTCTGGCAAGACTCTTGTCGAAGGCCGCAAAGAAATCTTTGGTGTCCGGCTCATATATGGGTCGGCATGCCTTCAGTTGTTCCGGAGTAAGAACCTTCTCGAGCCCTGGTGGTGGCTTCATTTCTGCAAACTCGAACACCTGCAGTGGCATTGCAAATCGATTATCCGCACCTGGCGTCGGGTCCCACTTGATGGACTTACCAACGGGGCTATTTTCTTCGATGTACCGAAGATGCGGGAAAATAGGGGACATCGATTTCAGTACACTTTCGACGGTTAACTCCGGGCCCGTGGCGCCTTTACCTGCCCGTACTCTGTTGATACCAATTGTTAGGAATAGTGCCGCCAGCAGGATTCCAAAGTTCCGGCCGTAATGCTGGTCGATCTCCCACATCGTTGAGACGAAGAGATCTTTTGAGGGAGTGTTTTTCAGGAATTCGAGAAGTTGGGGAAGCTCGCTTGCCGGTGGTCCAATCAAAGGAATATAAGCAGTCGCTGAATACTGGTAGTAACGAAGCACACGCCAGACCAGGATCATCTGGTCCTGCAGCGCCCACATAATGAAAGCAACCATTCCAACCAGCATGGCCAAAATAATCACGCCGGTTAAAAAGGTATTGGTTTTGTCGATGCGGTTTTCTTCTTGGGCCACGAAGAGTTCTCAGCAAAGAAATTTACCGAGAAAATATAAATCAATTAAAGTTTCAGGGCAAGTTGTTGGAAGGAAAGAGAGGATTTAACGTGAAAAAAAGGGAGGCTCCATGGGGAGCCTCCAAGTCGCCTCGGCAGTGCTTATCAGTTAATTCGGGCCTCAAGCCGGCACAGCTTGTTTGATTCGTGGTGTTGGGTGGCAATGGCTGATGCAACATCGAGTGAACGCTCGGCCAGGTCGGCTATCTCACTCTGCTCAATGGTGCACCATGGATATGCCTTCGACCAGCATTCCAGCCAGTAGCCATAGTAGGCGCCATGGTGCATGACATCCTCAAGCAAATGGCCGCCAGCAAAACCAGGCTGGTCAGCGTCATAGATCGTCGCGTTGCGGTACCCGTGTTCAAAGTCGGCTGCAGAATGCTGCAAGGGAACGGGGCCAGAGGTGTGAACAATACGGTAAACAGTAAAAGGATTATTACAGGCCAGACAAACGCCGGTGCATTCAGATAGGAAGGTTCGCCCAGCCGTATGACGGCGCCGAATTTCCCGCGAAAAGGAAAGGCCAGCCAGCTCCAGCTCTTCGGAAGACTCAAACGTTGAAGTCTTGAAGACGTTCTTCATTGCTGGAAAATTCTTAACCCGCACCTTGCCGGTGTTGATCTCAACCCTGGAGGAAACCATGACCTCTGTGCACGAAGGGCACACGATCTCGGAGACGTCTTTTTGAGTTGGATTGCACATGCCTGCCACCTTTATGTAAAACAAGTTTTATGTTTTAATGAATCCTAAATGTAAAACTTGTTTTATGCAAGTCCATTTTCCCAAAAATTTCTGGAGCCCCATCAATGCTTGTAAGAATTGTTCTTCTTGTCGCGCTTGCCAGTGCCACCATTGGCGCATCCGCCAGCGAATCGTGCCCGACCAATATGGAGCTCGGGAACCCAGGCGGTAGTGACCTGACGCTTTGTCATGACGGGTATGCAGTGGGCTATAGCTACCAGCACAAGATTCCGGTCTGGTGCGCTTACTGGATTGAAAGGGAAACGGTGGATGTGAATGTTGAGCGGCAAGATCGATTCGTCGAGCACCCCCAGGTCCCGAAGCAATACTCATCTTCACGGTCTGACTATTCGAAAAGCGGGTATGACCGGGGTCACTGCGCACCAAGCGCTTCTATCGACTACAGCGCCGAGGCCAACCAGGAGACATTCTTCTACACAAACATGTTTCCTCAGAAACCGGGGCTCAATCGTGACATGTTTGGTCACAAAGGCGCGTGGGGATATCTGGAGAACGAAATCAGGGATTGGGCCCGGGAGCGAGATCAGGTCTATGTCATCAGCGGGGCACATGTGGGCGAGGGCGCCCAAACGATTGGTGATGGCGTCCGCGTACCAACTCATTTCTACAAGGTGGTTATTTCACCAATTGGACCGGAGGTAATCGCCTTCTGGATTCCCCACAAGGAAGACGCCAAGTACGAAGTCGTCAGCTACCTCACCAGCATCGATGACATTGAAAGGAAGACGGGGTTGGATTTCATGTCCCTGCTCGAGGATTCACAGGAGAACGACCTGGAGTCTCGGATCGCGGACAAGCTCTGGTGACCAATCCAAGGCAAGACTTGCCGTGGCCTTGCTTTGTTAATGGTTAGCGTTAAGAATGATGCACCATGTAAGGTGTAGGGAAAGTTCCCTACGCATTAATCGACGAAAGAAAGGATGGAAGCATGAGCGTTCAAGCGCTTTTTTACTCTGATCGAGATGGACTGGAAAAGGCGATGGAGGAAAATCGGGTGTATTCGACCAAGGCAGAAGCTGATGCCCGGGACAAACTCCTCGAGCTCGCAGATGAAATGCGGGACTTCTTGGTTCGTAACTGCAATGGTCTGGATGAAGACACCGCGGACATGGTTTCAATGGTAATTGCTGAAAACAGGGATCTGATGAAAAAGGCGATGACCAAACCTAGCTTGCTGAGTGAAAAGAACGTCCAGCAGGCTAAAACCGAAGAACAAGGGAAGCCTGCGAAGAGAGGCCGGAAGAAAAAAGAAGAGCCAATCAAGGTATGAGTTGAAACACCTTGGCTCCAGATTTCTGACTACTCTGGAGGCTGGCTGAAGCTTTTGAGTGACCGTTGAGCAACTGCGAAAACCGTCCCAGCAATAGTGGGATTGTTACCTAGATTCACCGGCGGGAAGGCTGCATTTGGTGAAATCAGTGTGTACTGGTCGCGTTTGACAACATGCCCGGCAATGAAGTTTTCAGCCACCACGACAATCCCAACGTCCTCTGGCTTCGGTTGTTGTTGAGCATCAACCACTACACACATGCCTTTGGTTGCGAGATCGCCGAGGCTGTTGTCATGTAAGCGTAGTGCATAAGTTTTTGGGGGCAGGGGGCCAATTACGAAAACACGGTCTGCCTCTCCGTCGTACTGTCCTCTCATAAAATCACGAAAATCCTCACCGGAGATAACCGGGATCTTGCTCACCAGAATGGCTTTGCTCTGACTCTCAGAGTCCAATCCGGTGAACTCTCGCATAGGGCCACGATTGGCCCGGAGCCATTCCGGCCGGACCTGGTAAAACTGGGCGAGCCTGTCAATCTTGCCAGGAGGAGGAATCGCTTCGGCAGTGAACCATTTTTTTATCCCGGGTGGGGACATTTTGAACATTCTGGCGAGGTCGCTGTACATCCCGTAGTAGTTTAACCCGGCATCTTTTGCGGCCAGTGTCAGGCGTTTGGAAAACTGCTCCTTTTCATCAAAACTATCCATGTAATGGCATTCCGAATTAAGTTATTTACATCAACGGGTGAGACAGAAAGCATCAATACGGTCAAAGCATTCAGTGAAAAGGTTATGCTTGATGATCAGTTATGCCGCTGCAATCGGCAAAGATCCCATGGTCATGCCCAGGCCGAACAGGTGCGATGCTGAAATATCGGCTCGGTCCTTCTTCATTTTCGTGCTTCGCTCATGTCCGTGCTCCAAATTTCCAATAAAAATTAGCTGTTTTTTCCCCGATCAGTCGCACCAAAAGCATTAAGCCGAGCTGCGCCCAGTAAAAGCTGAAACCGCCGACAAGGAAACATGCTAGGGACCAGAAGATAATCGCCTCCGGCAGTAACGAATCGAAAGACTCGATCAAGAAGAATGCTCCAGCGGATATGCCGACTGAACCAGCCAGCAACCCCAGAACTCGTAGCACCTTGTCGGACATGTCCACGCTCCGACTTCCCATGCTTAGTCCTGGCGACCCAGGACCTTCGTTCCTCTCACCACAGTGGCCGACTCTTTGTCTGCTCTGCCGGCCGTCATGACTCCTGTACCGAAAAAACGGCCGAGGACCGCATGCAGAGTGTCCCGCGCAAGAAGTGCCAGAAACACTCCAAAGGCAATTGCCATTAAAAGGTTAGCGTCGATAGTCATAAAACATTTCCTCTGTTCTCAGATTATATTTCCAGCGCTTAATGTGATGCTGATCTTATGTTGAGGGTATCTGTCATGAAAGACTATGATTTCGCCGACGCTATCGCCGCCCAGCAAACCCAGGCGTAGACATCGGAAGCCACCACGCCCACACCCAGCGTCATTAGGAGTGATTGGCAATGCGGCCAGCCCTTCGATACGAAGTAATCGAACGCCGGCTTGTAAATCGCCCTGACACCAAGCTAACTATTTCACTCACCTTTCGCGAATTCCAATCCTATTTTGACTGCCCGCTTTCATGAAGGTGACAGGAACAACGTTTATCGTTATAGATCCTATGGTAAGGCAAAATAATACACCACGCAAGGTGCATATCGAAGCTCAACAGAGACCTTTTGGTAATCCTACCGGAAAATGGTTAGCGAAATGAATCCTTGGTGGGTAAGGGCTGCCCGGCGAGACCCGGGCAGCCCGGTGATCAGGAGGCCCAGCTTTTCACTGCTTCTGCACCGTATTCTTTTCGCCATTCCTTCAAGGTCTTGTGGTTGCCACCGCGTGTTTCGACGACTTCGCCCGTGTGCGGGTTTTTATAGGTGATCAGAGGGCGCTTAGGGCGTGAACCAGAATTGGTGGAGGTGCCGGCTTTGGCGGCCACGCTAGGGTCGATAGCAACAAGGATCTGCAGCACGTCCCTGGGCGACTTATCATATTCATCCATCAGCTCTTTTACTTTCTTTTCAAACTCAAGCTCGCCCTGAAGCGCCTGGTCGTTTTCGAGCTGTTGAAGCTCCTGTGCCAGTTGATCCATCAATTGACGCTTCTGATAATAATCGTTGATCTTTGCCACTTTTAAACGTACTCCAGATTCGTTAATAAGGTGCGATGTTGCGAAGCGACTATTACACAGTCAGGTTTGTAAATGCAAAGTCAGTGACTGCCAGGTTTTTTGAAACGCTATTATGATGTTTTTGGGGTTCAGTCCGTTCGCTAGTATTTTTGCGTGGTAGTATCGTCAAATAACCTATCAAAGGAGCAAAGAATGAGCGGTGCCAAAGTCTCAATTTATGACATCAAGGACCGGCTATATTTGGTTGGTTTAAAACTGACTGAGTTCGGAGAATTCCTACGAGATTTCAACGCCGAAGATTCAGACCTGCTCGAAAGACTTAACAACAAACAGAGAGATCTATATCAGTCGAAGTCATATCTTGAGAAGAAAGCCAATTCCGCAGAACAAACATCTGAACAGTTTATCGACCAGGGATTTTTATTCGATCTAAACTCAATAGAAGAAGAGACTCACAAGTTTGAGAAACAGCTAGGGACGCTTGTACCAACAGCACGGCATTAATGAAGCCTGCTCGATTATATTTGGCGCCCCAATCCGGTTTTATATCTGGCCGTACTGCTCGCACTGACATAAATAGCTTCGGTAAATGCCACCGAACTGTGCCCCAGATCCTCCGATACATGGCGAATTGGACGCCCGGCTTCGATGTCCATTGAAGCTCCAGTATGACGAAGGTAATGAGTTCGATCGCATATCTGGTGCATCTCCCGAGCTTCCTCCATCTGCCCGTTTTTCTCCAGGCGATCGGCTGCAAGCAGGAATGCTTCTTTCACCAGATTCTCAATGGCTCGCTTACCAATCTGACCACCCCCATGCCGGCGGGGAATCATTGGAACCTGTTCGCCCCGTTCCGGAAGAGGGGGTAATGCCCGCCAGCGGCGAAATCGCTTGAGATACCAAAGGTAGCCGGAGGGCAGGGGGATGTACCGAACCTTGTTTCCTTTACCAAGCACTTTCAAATGCCAGTACCTGACCCCTCCAACCACTCTCTGCCGGAAGGCCCCCATGGTCGGATAGTAGGTTTCATTGGTCAGCTCGTTTGTCTGCGGGGCCAGTTCAGACACCCGGAGGTAAAGGCTTTTCATCGTGATCACGATGAAAAGGTGTCGCTCGTACTTATCGTCTTCCTCGGCCGCCAGCAACAGGGTCTCTTTAATGTATTTCCATTGTTCATCAGTGAACCGCGGTGCCAGGACGTCGGCGTCCTCATCTTCAAGCCGGGTGCGACTGGCCTTTTGCTCTGATCGCCTGGCGTTGGCCATGGGTGAGCGATCCAGATACCCACGGGCAACCATTGTCCTGAAAAAAACGCTTAGTGCGCGGGTTGCAGCATCCAGTGTTGCCTGCCTCATTCCAGCAACACCGCTACTGAAGAACGGCCGCCATTGAGCCCGATTAACCCTCACTCCATCCTGTGTCTTGAAAGCATTTGCAGGGTTCCCGGCTACCCAGTGAGAAGGCGGGCTTTTCAGAAACCGCATATAGGCGTTGATGTCTTCCTCATTGCAGCTTTGTAGAGAGCGGCCTTGCTCACGCCAGAGGAACAACAGAAAACGCTGGATCTCTCCCCGGAAGCGAGAATAAGTCCCGGAGCTCGCGCTGTAATCGATGAGGAACCGGGCCGCCTTCTCCCAGTCCTCAATTGCACCATCCGGGCACGAATCCAGAAAACTGGTGAGGGATGGGTAGTCCGCCAGCTCGCAGTTCCTGTCGATCAGGTTTCGGGCCGTGTCAAAAAGCGGGTGTAGCAGGTGAGGGGGATTGCTTGTCATTCGGTATTTTCGGTTCTTCCAAAGGTCATTGCATTCGCTCGGTTAGCGGGTATAGTTCTGGTATCCCACCTGAAACACCCCGGTTACTTCCACATTTTCTTTGAAGCCAGACTCTCACCCCCAAGGCGGAATAATCGCGGGACCTGCATATACCCTCAAGTATACGCATCTTCAAAAAAATTTGTCGCTCATCACCGGGAAACCCACTGAAAGGAATCGCTGGACCCTGCACATGAAAATTTCATCGA
>Ga0031671_1027259_pt1 | contig 17554 bp, 17 predicted proteins | sample DeeseametaMP1603_FD_61749 | JGI IMG/M metagenome (GOLD analysis project Ga0031671, IMG submission 61749) | Metatranscriptome of deep ocean microbial communities from Pacific Ocean - MP1603 (Metagenome Metatranscriptome) | ecosystem: Environmental > Aquatic > Marine > Oceanic | place: South...
TTTCAGATCCTTTCCAATCCGGAATTTCTAGCAGAAGGTACTGCGGTAACCGACTTGCATAAACCCGATCGCGTACTTATAGGGGGAGACTTAGATACCGAAGCCGGACGGGAAGCGATTCAAGCCTTGGTAGATGTGTATGGGCATTGGGTTTCTGATGATAATATTTTGACTACCAATGTGTGGTCTTCTGAGCTGTCTAAATTGACCGCCAATGCCTTTTTGGCGCAACGGGTATCCAGTATCAATGCGATGTCTGAGCTTTGTGAAGTGACCGAAGCCGATGTGCAGGAGGTAGCCAAAGCCATTGGGATGGACAGTCGTATAGGTCCTAAATTCTTAAAAGCTTCTGTAGGTTTTGGAGGCTCTTGTTTTCAAAAGGATATCCTGAATCTGGTGTATATCGCCAAATCTTTTGGTTTAAATGAAGTGGCTGATTACTGGGAGCAGGTGATCCTGATGAACGATCATCAAAAACGCCGTTTTGCTGCCAAGATCGTCAGGACTTTATTCAATACGGTTTCCGGAAAGAAAATCGCGCTCTTAGGTTGGGCCTTTAAAAAGGATACCAACGATACCCGCGAGTCGGCAGCCATTTACGTGGCCGATTATTTGCTGAATGAGCAAGCCGAGATCGTGGTGTATGATCCTAAAGTAACTCAGGAACAAATCCTGGCTGATCTGGATTATCTGGGTACGCGTTCAGAAGCAGAAAACCGTAAGTTGATCAGCGTGGTGAATTCAGCTCAGGAGGCTTGCAAAGCTGCTCATGCGGTTGCGGTGATGACCGAATGGGACGAATTTAAAACCTTAGACTGGGAGGCCATCTATGAAAGCATGTTAAAACCAGCCTTCCTGTTTGACGGGCGACGCTTGCTGGATAAAGAGGCTTTAACGGCTTTAGGTTTTGAATTCTATGCTATAGGGAGTTAGAGCCCTCATCCCCGACCCTTCTCCCAAAGGGAGAAGGGAGATGAATTCTATAAACTTTTTCTAAAAAACGTAGTTTGTCACTTCGAGTGAATTGAGCGGAGTGTTAACGGAGCTTAATTTGTATCGAGAAGTCTTAGGAGTAAGCCTGTTTAATTTATAATTCGGGCTAGGGTTCTCGAAACGATGTTCTCCCGCTAAGGCGCTCCAACATCACTCGAACTGACACAGATTGTCACTTCGAAAGCGTTTAGTCTTTAGCTTTTAGTCGATAGGGAAGAAAGTTCTCTCCCGAAAGTTTTCGGGATGCACTTCGACAAGCTCAGTGTGACACGGTGCAACTGACAGGGTTGTCACTTCAAGAGCGGTGAGAAGCTTATGATGTACTTGTTAGGTACAAAATTTATATGCTTACTTAATTTCAAGGTAACTAAGTATAAGCAAACAGCCAATAGCATTAGGTAACTCATTTATTGGCGCCGCCAAAGGATGGAACTTTGAGGCTTGACTTGAAATTGAAAATTCGTTTCTAACCAATGCCTTATGGGTCAGCCTCTGTCGGTAGACAGGCTTTCTGTGAGGTAGTTTATTAAAAACATGAAATCATGAAAATACTTATCACCGGTGGTGCCGGGTTTATCGGTTCGCATGTAGTGCGCCGCTTTGTTTTGAACTACCCTAATTATAAAATCTACAATCTGGATGCCTTGACTTATGCAGGGAATTTAGAGAATATAGCCGATATCGAAAATCAAGCTAATTATCATTTTGTAAAGGGTGATATTACCGATGCTGCTTTTATAGACCACTTGTTTCAGGAGGAACAGTTTGATGGGGTGATACATTTGGCCGCAGAATCGCATGTAGACCGCTCAATTAAAGATCCACTGGCCTTTGTAAAAACCAATGTTTTGGGTACGATGAATCTTTTGAATGCGGCTAAAGCCATCTGGGAGCACAATTATGAGGGTAAACGTTTTTATCATGTGAGCACTGATGAGGTTTATGGGGCTTTAGGAGCTGAAGGTTTGTTTACTGAAACCACAGCGTATGATCCCAATTCACCATATTCTGCATCCAAGGCAAGTTCTGATCATTTTGTACGCGCTTACGGTGAAACCTATGGCTTACCCTATGTGATCACCAATTGTTCTAATAATTATGGACCTAACCATTTTCCTGAAAAGCTGATCCCTTTGTTTCTAAACAACATCATTCATAATAAACCCTTACCGGTCTATGGAGATGGTAATTATACGCGCGACTGGTTGTATGTAATTGACCATGCCCGTGCTATTGATCTTGTGTTCCACAAAGGGGAACAGGCTGAGACCTATAATATAGGCGGCTTTAACGAGTGGAAAAATATCGACCTGGTTAAACTTCTTTGTAGGCAGATGGATCTTAAGTTGGGACGTGAAGAAGGAACTTCAGAGCAGCTGATCAGCTTTGTAAAAGATCGTCCCGGGCATGACTTGCGCTATGCTATAGATGCAAGCAAGATCAATAAAGAATTGGGCTGGGAACCTTCTGTGACTTTTGAAGAGGGTTTAAAACAAACCATCGATTGGTATTTTGATAATCCAAAATGGCTTGCTCATGTAACTAGCGGGGCTTATCAGGAATATTATAGCAAGCAATACGAGGAGTAGGGGAGAGCCCTCATCCCCGACCCTTCTCCCGCGGGGAGAAAAACGTGTCAGCTACGAGCTATTGATAAAAGGGGTCTCGATACTATTTTATAGCGATAAGGCGATAGCTATTGAGATCACTTGAATTGATATTAGTTTGTCACTTCGAGCGCAGTCGAGAAGCATAAACTAATATCTATCTAAGTAGTAGGATGTGCTCTAGAAATACGAAAAAGAACTATGAGTAAACGTATTTTAGTAACCGGATCTAATGGGCAATTGGGGCAAGAGCTGCAGGTGTTGGCCTCGTCTTATCCTGATATGCTGTTTGATTTTGTTACCCGAGAGGAGTTTGATCTTGAAGACGAAGAGCAGCTTCTGACTTATCTCAATAAAACGACACCTAATTATATCCTTAATTGTGCAGCCTATACGGCTGTAGATCGTGCAGAGTCTGAACCTGAAAGGGCAATGCAGATCAATGCACATGCTGTAAGGCTACTTGCAAATTGGAGCGCCGAACATCAAGCGAAATTGGTTCATATTTCTACCGACTATGTTTTTGATGGGAGTTCTGTCAACCCTTATACAGAGACAGCTGTCACTAACCCGCAAAGTGTTTACGGGAGTACAAAACTTCAGGGTGAGCAGGCTGCATTGGCAAGCAACTCTGAGGTGCTTATCATTCGTACTGCCTGGGTGTATTCGGTATTTGGTAACAATTTTGTTAAGACCATGCTGCGCTTGATGCAGGAGCGTGATTCTTTAAACATTGTAAAGGATCAGATCGGGAGTCCTACCTATGCGGCAGATCTGGCTCAGGCGATCTTAAAAATCATATTTTCAGCACATTGGGAACCCGGAATTTATCATTATTCGAATACCGGGCGAATTAGTTGGTTTGAATATGCGCAAGCTATTAAGGAACTGGCCGGTTTAGCGTGTGATCTCGACGGGATTCCTACCGTGGCCTATCCTACTCCAGCCAAGAGACCAGCTTATTCGCTATTAAATACCCAAAAGATTCAACAGGTCTATAAGGTTGCTGTGCCTGATTATAAAGAAAGTTTAGTAATGTGCCTGCAACGCTTGGGCGTAGCGAAGAACTGATACAGGTTGCACGTTCTTGAAACCAGCGAGTTTGGTTAGATCTTGCAATTGAACAATTAAAACAACTGCATAAATCACTTAATTTAAACAGATGAAAGGAATTATTTTAGCCGGTGGATCCGGTACCCGATTGTATCCCTTAACCCGCTCGATCTCTAAGCAATTGATGCCGGTATATGACAAACCTATGATCTACTATCCCCTCTCTGTTTTGATGCTGGCGGGGATCGAAGAGGTTTTGATCATTTCGACTCCTCAGGATTTGCCCAATTTTGAGCAACTTTTAGGGGATGGTACTGATTTTGGTATTCGCTTGAGTTATGCCGAGCAACCTAGTCCGGACGGGTTAGCGCAAGCCTTTATTATTGGGGAAGAATTTATAGGTGATGATGATGTATGTTTGATTTTGGGAGATAATATTTTTTACGGTCACGGCTTGACCGAGCTTCTGGATGCTGCGGTTTATAATGTTAAAGAGGCTCAAAAAGCCACAGTTTTTGGGTATTATGTTCAGGATCCCGAGCGTTATGGAGTAGCAGAATTTGATGCCGCAGGAACGGTGATCTCTATTGAAGAGAAGCCTGCAGATCCCAAAAGTAATTATGCAGTGGTAGGCTTGTATTTTTACCCCAATTCGGTTGTTGAGATCGCAAAAGGAATTAAACCCAGTGCGCGTGGCGAACTGGAGATCACGAGTGTGAATCAGGCTTATTTAGAAGGGGGCGGTCTTAAGGTAGAATTGATGGGGCGGGGCTATGCCTGGTTAGATACCGGTACTCATGAATCTTTACTTGAAGCTGCTAATTTTATTGAAACTATCGAAAAGCGACAAGGCTTAAAAGTAGCTTGTCTCGAGGAGATCGCTTTTGAAAAGGGATATCTGAGTCAGGAACGTTTAGAAGAGTTGGCACAACCCTTAAAGAAAAATGAATATGGCCAGTATTTATTGCGACTGGCTGCAAAAAAGAAGAAAGGCTAAGAATTATGCAAGCACAGGAAACAGCATTGAAAGGATGCTTTATTTTAGAACCCCGCGTTTTTAAAGATGACCGCGGTTATTTCTTTGAAAGCTTTAACAAACAAACATTTGATGAACTGGTGGGGCAAAATGTACATTTTGTACAGGATAACCAGTCTTTTTCTCAATATGGGGTCATACGTGGGATTCACTTTCAAAAAGGAGCTCATGCTCAGGCCAAACTCGTACGGGTTTTAGAAGGCGAAGTGCTTGACGTGGCGGTAGATTTACGAGAAGGTTCTCCTACCTACGGGCAGCATGTTGCAGTGAGACTCAATGCCGAAAATAACAGGCAATTGTTTGTGCCCCGAGGCTTTGGACACGGTTTTTCGGTGTTGAGCGAGACGGCGGTTTTTGCCTATAAATGCGATAATTATTATCAGAAAGCCTCCGAAGGTGGTATCGTTTATAATGATCCAACCTTAGCCATTGATTGGGGGATTCCTAAAGAAAAGATTCAGGTCTCTGAGAAAGATTTGAATCTTTCAATTTTTAAGTAGATTTAAAAATACTCTAACTTGATTTTAAAATTTCTATATAATTTAGCTCCTTCTTTCCTTAAAACTCGATTAATTAAAAAAATAACCAAAAAGGAGGGAGGTCAAATGTATTCAGCGACTCTACGCCATTTATACCGTACTAAATATGGAGTTGAAATTGGTTATGGAACTTATGGAGGCTGTTTCGATAGATCCAATAATATTCCATCAGGGGTTACATTTGGTAATTGGTGTTCTATAGCTCCTAAGGTTAGTATACATCGTGCAAATCATCCTATCCAAGAATTTACTATGCACCCTTTGTTGTATAATCCAGTTGCGGGTTTTGTTGATACAGATACATTGTATAGACCTAGATTGTTTATAGGTCACGATGTGTGGATCGGTGATGGAACGATAATATTGCCGTCTGTAACATCAATCGGAAATGGAGCGGTTATAGGGGCAGGAAGTATTGTTACGAAAAATGTTGAAGCGTATTCTGTTGTAGTTGGTAATCCTGCTAGAAAAATTAAAATGAGATTTACTCCTAAAGTAATAAGAGATTTGGAAACATCTCGATGGTGGGAGATGGATAAAAACGCTTTAAAAAAGGAATTACAAAATCTAGTCCAATTAACAAAAAATGAAAAATAAAGATATGGTACAAGGAAGAAAGCAAATAGCCATTGTATGGGCAAATCCTTATAATAAAAATTTAGGCGTAGGAGCTCTGGCATATTCTGCCCTTGCGCTGATAAATGATGTTTTAGAAGAAGTGGGAGAAGACGCTGATTTGCATTTTTTCGGAACTTCTAAGATCGGAGAGGACTCTATCGAGATTAGTGGTAAAACAATCAATTTTAGTACGGTATACGGGATGAACTTCTTCACTTTAAAATCTTTAGTGAAGCTTGTAATGTTCCCTAGGCGTTTTAAAACAAAGCGAATTTTGAGTTATGACATGATTTTCGACATTGCAGAGGGCGATAGTTTTACAGATATTTATGGTGATAAGCGTTTTTGGAATATTCTCAATAGTAAGCGTTTTTTTTCTCTTTTAAATCGCAAGCAGGTATTGTTGCCGCAAACTATAGGTCCTTTCAATAACAAAACTCACGAGAAGGCCGCTTTTAAAGCAATGCGCAAATTAGAGTTTATTATAAGCAGAGATCGTCAAAGCTTTACATATACTAAGAAATTTTTATCTGAAGAGAAATTAGCAGAAAGCATAGATGTAGCTTTTTACATGCCTTTTGAACGCCAAAAATTTGCCGAAGATAAAACACATGTAGGACTTAATATTTCTGGTTTGTTATGGAATGGCGGCTATACCAAAGATAATCAGTTTAACTTAAATACAGACTATAGAAAGCTTATTCTGAGTTATTTGGATTATTTTACAGCGTTTGAGGATGTGCAACTGCATGTGGTGCCTCATGTAATACCTGAAAACCATCCGGTTGAAGATGATTATCAGGTCTCTCAAGAAATCCTTAAAGAATATCCTAACGTCAAACTTGCTCCTCGTTTTAAGAATCCTATCGAGGCAAAAGGCTACATTGGTGGGCTAGATTTTTTCTCTGGAGGGCGAATGCATTCTTGTATAGCAGCCTATGCTACCGGAGTGCCAGTTGTACCAATGGCATATAGTCGTAAGTTTAATGGCTTGTTTATTGATACCTTACAATATCAATTTATGGGAGACTGTGTTAATACCAACGAGGAGCAGGTGATGAAAGAGATTACACAAGGCTACGCTGCTCGGAATGAACTTAAAGCAGCAGTTGATAAAGGTTTATCAGAGATTGTTGAACCCCGATTGATTGAATTGAAAACATTACTGAAAGAATTATTTTAATCAAATTCTTATGAACTCCAAAATCGATGCTATAATTAAGGATGATCTTTGCATAGGCTGTGGTTTGTGCGAAAGTATTTGCGGCAAGGAAAATGTAGAAATGCGACTGGATAAAACTGGCTTTTTTAAGCCGGAAGTCAAACATATCAAGCCCGAGGCGGAGGAGGTAATTCAAAAAATTTGTCCCGGTAAGAACGTTGTTAATCAAACTTCTTACGCAGAGGAAGATAGAATATGGGGTAGCTTATTAAACACCTATAGTGGTTTTTATAATGATGAGGAGGTGCGTTATGCCGGTTCATCGGGAGGCTTTATTAGTGGTTTGAGTATTTATGCGCTAGAACATAATATGGTAGATGCTGTGTTGCAAGTAGGAGGTGATACTCAAGACTATCAGCGGAATTCGCTACGCATTTCAAAAACCAGAGAGGATGTGTTGCGTTGCGCTTCCTCTCGTTATGCTCCTGCTTTGATCTTTGACAAGATCTTATCTTTATTGAATGGATCTTCTGATTCCTATCTTTTTGTAGGAAAACCTTGTGATATTTCAGGCCTTAAGAACTTTCTTGGCGAGTATCCTCAATTCAAGGATAGATTTAAACTTACTGTTTCTATATTGTGCGCCGGGCAGCCTTCCTTTAACGGAACTCAACAGATCGTTGATGAATTTAAAGCAGAAAGTCCGGTCAAAAATTTGGTATATAGAGGAAATGGTTGGCCGGGGTATTTTTCTTTTGATGATAATTTAGGTAAACATTATAAACGTACTTATAATGATTCCTGGGGAAGTACGCTTAACAGACACCTGAACTTTAGATGTAAAATATGTCCTGATGGCATAGGTCTTCAGGCAGATATTGCTGTTGGTGATGCCTGGGAGACTGCAGATGGTTATCCAGATTTTGATGAGAGAGACGGGAAAAGTCTGGTTATGGTGAGAACGCACAAAGGTCAGGAAATAGTGAATGCGGCATTGGGTTCTAAAGCTGTAACTATGAATAAAATCGCCACACCGGATATAGCGGTCATGCAACCCTATCAAGATCAAAGAAGGCGCAAAGTGGCGGCTCGAATACTGGCTTATAATCTCTATAAACGAAGATCTCCAGTAAATTTCGTTAATCTAAATTTGTATTCTAATCTAAGAAAGGAGTCTGCTAAGGCTGTACTCAAGGAGTTTTTGGGAACTGCAAAGCGTCTTTATAAAAAGAAAAAGTAAGTGCAAGCCAATACTAGACTTCTATCTGACTCTCTATTAGGAATTGCATCAAAAATTATTGATGCTCTTGCTAAGTTTTTTACTATCCCTATGCTTATTGCCTATTTTGGTAAAGGTGATTACGGGTTGGTGTCATTGGCATTCTCATTAAATGCTTACCTGCGATTAATGGATATGGGTATGAATATAGGGTCAATACGCTTTTTTTCAATGTGGCTTGTTGAAAAGAATTGGTCACGTATCACTAATGTCTCGCGTTCCAGTATTGTATTTTACGGAGGCATCGGGGTGATCAATACGATCATTTTTATCATTTTAGGAGTATACTCAGAATATTTCTTTACTATAGCGATACCGCAGCGAGAACCCTTTAAATACCTAATGTATATTTTGGCATTTAGTACTGTTTTTAACTGGACTTCAAGTGTTGTAAAGCAGTTGCTCATAGCCAATGATCAAATAGGTTGGATTAACAAGGCAAATATTGTAAGCAGTATGCTTATTTTTGGTTCTGCCGTAGTTGCAATTTATGCAAAACTTTCGTTGCCAGAGTATTTTATGCTTTATATACTATCAACAATGGTCGCAATACCATTAAATGTTTACAGACTTCGGGATTTTGAAGTATCTGTCAAACAATTGCTTACTCCGGGATGGTTTGCTGTTGATTTTAAAATTATTTTAAACTACAGTCTTGCTATATTTGCCATGGGCTTTTTTCAATTTTCAGCAGACAATTTAAGGCCTATTTTATTGGGTCGTTTTGCCTCTAAAGGAGTTGAGGTTTTGACAGAATACAGGGTGATTCAAACCATAACAGCGATTGTTATAGCTTTTGGAGGCGTCTTTTTGCAAACATTACTGCCACATGCTTCCAAACTTTACGCCAGCAAGGATACTACAAGAATTCAAACAACGATCTTTACAGGAACCAAATATATTTCGGCATTTTTGGGATTGGTTGTGTTTGGGCTTATCACCTGTGCAGAGCAGCTTTTAGAATTGTATGTAGGCGCAGAGTACATACACTTAACCATCTGGTTGCAGATCTGGTTATTAACGGTATATATAGCGATGCATAATGCTCCGGTGACAAGCCTTGTTTTAGCCTCGGGTAAAACCCGTTTTTTGGTTATTTCATCGGGTGTTGCCTGTTTTGCAACCATCCCGATTACTATCTTCTTTGCCGAAAGTTTAAATGTAGGGGCCGCAGTTTTGGGGTATTTGGCATATGTGATTCTGGCTATTTCTGCATATTACCTTTATTATACCCCTGTTATACTCAAATTAGCGGCTGCTAGACTCTTTTTTAAAGCCTTTCTTCCTTCTTTGTTACTTGGGGCCTTGAGTTTTTTTGGTGTTTCTATACTGTGTAGTTATATCTCAATACGTAGCAGCTTGTATTTGATTATTATACAGGCATTTAGTTTTGCCACGGTTTATATCACTTTATTGGTAGTCTTTATTATGCCAATTTCTGAAATAAAAACACTTCTTCAAAAGTTTAGAAAGAAGACCTCGTGAAGCAGCGGTTACAATATATTTTTTTAGTTGCCACGGTGTTGATCAGCATTCGACTTTGGTCGTTTCAGCCTGTGCCTAGTATTGTTTACAATGTGTTAAATCTACTTGTGGTTGGGCTTATCGTTTTTATGGTTTTCAATTTTTATGCTACCGGTAGGCGCATAGGGAAACAAGCATTTAAACTGAGCGTGAATCTGTTTTTGATTTTGCCTTTGTTGAGTACACTAGGAGCCTATGTGTATCACGATCAATCTTTATTAGCATCTCTACTGGCCTTGCGTCTTAATTTTTTATGGCTGCTTTACTTTTTACTGCATTTTTTTAATTTTTCTCCGGCTAAATTAATTAAAATGCTCCTTGTTATAGGTGCAGTATGGGCTGTTGTAACTATTGTTCAACAGTTTACTTATCCTGTATACTTTTTTTACTCGAGAGATGAGGAAACCCGGCAATTATTGCGTGCAGGTATCTATCGCTTCATGGCTTTCCGGCATCACTATGGTTTATTCTTAGCGATTTACGCTTTTTACAAGTTTAACACCGTTCAACATAGAAAGGGTATTTATGGAGCCATATTCCTACTAGGAATGTTGGGGCTTTACTATTTTGGAACCCGTCAATTTCTGGCAAGCGCTATCTTGGCGGTAGGGTATTTAATATTTATCTCAAATAAAAACCAAAAGGGATATGCTATTCTCTTAACTACTATAATTGTTACTATCGGCGTGTTTTTTAGTGAAGCACTATTTGGAAGGTTTATAAAAATGACCCAAGAAGATCTCTCTGAAGATAACATTAGAATATTAGCGGCTAATTTTTACCTCAATGAATACTGGCCAGAGAATTGGTTTTCAAGAATTATAGGTAATGGGTTGAATTATTATGACAATACAGAATATGGTAAGGAAGTCACCTATTATGAGGAAGCTGGTCTATTTAGAGCAGATGTAGGAGTTATTGGCGTCTTCAATTTGTACGGCTTGTTTTATGTGATTGCAAGCTTTTATTTTGTGATCAAAGGTTTGACGGTTAAATATGCAAGTAACTCGTATTTAAAAGCTGTTTATTTAGCCATTTTGGTTACCACTCCATTAAGTGTTTATTTTGATAATTATACAGGAATTCCCTTTTTTGCCATTTTGGCTTATTTGACAGATAAATCCATTTTAAATACAAAATCAGTCTAATGTCTTTAGCTATTGTAATACCCGTATACAAAATAGAATTTTTAGAGGAAGCGCTAAAGTCTATTGCCAACCAGACTTGTAAAGACTTCACACTTTACATTGGGGATGATTGCAGTCCTCATGATATCAAAAAGGTGGTAGAAAAGTTTGAGCGTGAGCTAAACATTGTTTTTAAGCGCTTTGATACCAATCTAGGTGGCCAGGATTTAGTGGCTCAATGGGAGCGTTGTATAGATTTAGTTGGTCAGGAAGATTGGATATGGTTGTTTTCAGACGATGATATTATGGCTGAAGCTTGTGTTGAAAAATTTTATGAAGCTTTAGAAGAGACGTCTCATCGTTCTTATTTGTATCATTTTAATATTCAAACAATAGGTGAACATGGAGAAATACTAAAAAGGTTACCCCAGTTTCCTAAACAACTTACAAGCTTAGAATTTTTTAAAAAGCGTTCCTCCAATGAATTGATAAGTTTTGTGGTCGAATTTATTTTTAATAAAGAGGTGTTTCTGAAAAAAGGACGATTTCAGAATTTTGATTTGGCTTGGGCAAGCGATCATGCAACGTGGATAAAACTTGCTGAAAATAATCTGATTTATACCATAGACGATGCTTTAGTTTATTGGAGAAAAAGCACATTTAATATATCTCCAAATACGCGTAACATTAAAATGGCTACTCGAAAGATAAATGCCTCAAGAGCTTATTATCTTTGGGTTTGGCAATTTTTTGATGATATAAGTAAGAAATTGTTGATTAAAAGCTTTCTCAATAATATTAAAGAATATAACCAAATTGTCCCCTGGCATGATTTTAAAGCGAATATTACTCTGTTTATGAATCAAATAGGTAGCAATTACTCAAGCCTCGCATTGGTCTACATGTACATTCACCGCTTGTACAAAAAAGTTAAGTCAAACTAGCATTTGATAAAAAGGTAAAATTTTATGAAGCGATTAATTTTCTTGACCGGTGAGGATTTACTGGATGTGGATTTACCTATAGTGAAAGAAATTCATTCTGAGTTTGATTTTACTTGGATTGTGGTTTTAAAGGGCTATGGTTGGTTTTTAGAAAATGATTTAAGAGAGATCTGCAAGCATCACCATATTGACTTGATTGTCTTGCATCAAGATTTTAAGCTGAAAAATCCTAAAACGCTATTTTTCCATTTTAGTGTACTAGGCTTGCTGAAGAAAATGAATGCAGATATAATTTATGATAGTTATTTGGGAGTGCCATATATGCATTTTTTTACAAAATTATGGCTTGACAGATCTAAATTTATCGTGGCGATTCATGATGTGATACAACATCACGGAATGAAAAATGGAGGAGTTAGATCATTTTATTATGATTTTTTGATGAAAAGTTATAAGAACATTCATTTGTTTTCAGAAAATCAGCTAAAACTTTTTAAACAAAGATTTCCGAATTCAGAAAAAAATATACTTCTTGCGCCTTTAGTTCTCAAATCTTTTGGAGATAAGTTCAATACGTCCTCAAAAAATGAAGTTTTTACTTTTTTATTTTTTGGACTTATAAGAGAAAACAAAGGTTTAGATATTTTGATCAAAGCAGTAAATAGTCTTGGTCAAAAGCGACAAGATTTTAAAGTGATTATTGCTGGTAAAGCGGCAGATGCTTCCTGGGATAACAATAAAAATCTCATCGAGCACGATCATCTTTTTGAATTGAAGATAAGAACTTTAGAGGATCACGAGGTGAATCAATTAATGACTGAATCTCACTTTTTAATCTTACCTTATAGGGATGTTACTCAAAGTGGAGTACTATTGACATCTTATTATTATCGATTGCCCGCCATAGCGACAAATTTGGAAGGCTTTCAAGAGTATATAGTGAATGATAAAACTGGATTTTTATTTGATCTTGACTCTCCCGAAGCTTTAGCTCAGAAAATGGCTAATGCATTAGATTTAGGTTCTAAAGAATATTCAGAACTAACTGATAGACTTCAACGTTTTATTAGTAGAGAAATAAGTCTAAAATCTGTAAGTGAAAAATACATTCAATATTTAAAAAACCTAAATTAATGTCTTTTTTGAAAGATTACCAAGCATACGCTGTACATTCAAATAGTAGTTTAAAACCACTGTTTAAAATCCACCTATATTGTATGCTTATTTTTCGTATTAGTCATTTTTTTTACAGGATTAAACTGATTCCTTTAAGCAAGATTTTTTGGTTTATAAACAGGATCTTTTTTTCAATTGATATTGATCCAGGAGCGAGACTTCGGGGAGGCGTAGTTATATTACATGGAACGGGTATCGTGATTGGACGATATGTGATTGCAAAAGGCGATTTCAAGATTTACCAAGGAGCCACATTAGGTGGTAATAATGAGAAAGAAGCTATGTACGAGGGTGAATTAATACGGCAGCCCGTTCTGTTAGAGAATTGCACGATTGGAATTAATTGCGCTGTGCTGGGCCCAATAGTATTAGGGAAAAATGTTGCTGTGGGTGCAAATGCTGTTGTTACGCGCGATGTTCCTGATAGTGCGATTGTTGTAGGGAGTAATCAGGTTCTAAAGAAATAGTATGCAAATAGTTTCAATTACCACCAACTTGGGGCGCTACGGAGGAGCCCAAAAAGTCTTATTAGATTTACACAATGGATTGAAGTCAAAATTTGATTGTAAAATAGTAGGATTTCAAGATTTTGATCAACTTCATCCAAAGTATGGTATAAATGAACCAGAGTATGAAAAGTTGAGTTATTCAAGTTTACAAAACAAAATTATTATTGTTCACGCCAGAAATGTAATCCCAATAATAGTAGCCTTAAATACTTTTCTTTTCTTAAAGTCTAAAATAGTTTATGTATCCCATAATGTATACAGTACTCATAAATATCTCACCTTTTTCCCAAAAACCATTGTCTCTATTTCAAATAAAGTAACTGAGAATTTAATTAATTATTTTGGGGTTAAATCAGATCGAATAAATTTGATATACAATGGTATTGAAGATAAGTGCCCTCTGCATCACACGCATATTTATAAGCAAAACGGTATCTTAAAAATCTTATACCCAGCCCGAGTCAACTCGGTAAAAAGACAGCTACAAATAGTAAATGTTTTGAAAGATCAATTAAACGCCCAAGTGCAAATACATTTTGCCGGAACAGGTGATGATTTTGATGAGTTGCATAAGCTTTGCAGTTCATCGAAAAATTTTAAAGCCTTAGGTTTTGTAGAAAATCTCGAATATAAAATATTAAATTATGATTATGTGATGCTATATTCTGCACAAGAGGGTTTGCCTCTGTCGTTATTAGAAGGCATCATGTGTAAGAAACCTTTAATAACTAATGATGTAGGAGGGAATTGGGAGATTGGAGTACCCGGATTTAATGGCGTAGGATTGAATGAAGATTGGAATACGCTGGCACAGCAAATCAATGATTTGCTGGATATTGATGAAAATCAATATAAGCTTATGAGCGATCGCAGCAGGAATCTTTTTTTACAAAAGTTTAAGCTCGAAAAAATGATTGAGAATTATTCAAATTTAATAAAAAGTCTTTAGTACTATGAAGATTTTGGCAGTAGCTTCGGCTGGAGGACATTGGATACAGTTATTGAGATTAAAGCCTGCATTTCAAGGTCAAGAGGTAGTTTTTATGTCTACTAAGCAGCAATTTAAATCTATGGTTCCTGATTCTGAGTTTTTCTTAATCCCAGATTTTAATCGAAAAGATAAATTTTTGATTTTAAAAAGCTTATTTGGAGTATGGAAAACGCTCAAACAAATAAAGCCTGATTTTATCATAACAACTGGAGCAGCGCCGGGTTTAATTTGCATCTTTCTTGGTAGGTTGATGGGAAGCAAAACTATTTGGTTAGATAGTATTGCCAATGTGGAAAAATTATCGATGAGCGGTAAAATAGCAAAGCTGATGGCTAATCACGTTTATACGCAATGGCCAGATTTAGAAATGGGTAAAGTTAAGTATAGAGGGAAAGTATTATGATGATTTTTATAACAACCGGTACGCAAGAACCGTTTGACAGACTACTTAAAGCTGTGGTTACTATTGCCAATAGGCATCCTGAAGTAAAGTTTATAGTGCAAGTAACAGAGACATTTGTTGAGGTGCCAAATGCTAATATTGAATTAAAAGGATTTTTGTCTCCTACCACATTTGATCATTATTTTGATAATGCAGACCTTATCATAGGACATGCTGGGATGGGAACAATTATAACCGCTTTGGTTAAAGAAAAGCCTTTGGTGGTCATACCTCGTGATGCAAAATTAGGAGAGCATAGAAACGATCATCAGATGGCTACTGCAAAGAAAATGAGTGCTCTCAATTATGTAAAAGCTGTCTATAGTGCAAAAGCATTGACTGAGTTAATTGATTTGTTTATAAATGAGAATATTTCTTTAAAGTCAAAAAAGATTACCTCTTATGCCTCTGAAGCTCTTATAGGAGAATTGAAGCAGCTTTTTAGTTGAGTATGAAAAAGTTTCTTTTAATAGGACTTAGTGTAATTAGTCTTTCTTCCTGCATGTATTATTTGAGCCACAAGCCTTCAAATAATACGCGGCCAACATCTAAGAGAGTTTTTAAGGAACAAGGTGACCCCAATCTTGGAGCTATTTACAAGGATTATTTTCCTATAGGAACCGCAATGTATTATGGAATATTATCGAAAACTGACCGAAGAGATTTCATAGCGGAACATTACACCAGTATTACGCTAGAAAACGAATTAAAAGCAAAATATATCCATCCTGAAAAAAACAAGTACGATTGGGGCAAGGCAGACAGTTTAGTGAATTTTGCAAGTACCAATGGTTTAAAAATTAGAGGACATTGCCTTGTCTGGCCATTAGGTACACCTGATTGGTTCTTTAGAGATGACAAAGGTGAATTGATCGATAAGAAAGAACTCTATTCACGAATGAAGGAACATATCTTTACAGTAATGCGTCGCTATAAAAATAAGATTTACTGTTGGGATGTGGTGAATGAAGCTGTTGATTATTCTTGGAAACCTACACTGTTTAAAGATTCAGATTTATTTTATAAAATTGCGGGAGAAGAGTATATTGAAAAGGCCTTTGAGTACGCCAGAGAGGCAGATTCATCGGCAATTTTGTTTTATAATGATAATCAGTTTAATGATCCCCGTAAATCAAATGATATTTATAATTTAATAAAACGCTTAAAGTCTAGAAATGTACCAATAGATGGAATTGGTATGCAGGGACATTTTAATATCAAAGGATTATCTGAAAATGATCTTCGTAATAATATTATCAAGTTTTCAGATTTAGGGTTAGATATTCAGATTACAGAACTTGATGTCAGAATCTTTAAGAATGGAATGAAAAATAAAAACTTGAGTAAGCAAGTAAATTATTTTACAACTTTAACTGAAAATCAACAAGCAGATATTTACGAAATGATTTTTCGTGTATGTCGGGAATATGATAGTGTTACAGGCATCACCCTCTGGGGGGCAGCTGACTGGCCTAATTACTTGGATCAAGTTTATGGCGTGAATGCTCACCCTTACCTGTTTTCAAATGAACTTAAACCCAAAGAGGCATTTTATAGAGTTGTTGATTTTTAATCTGTTGCATATTATATTGATGCCTTAATGATTATGAAGCGTATTTTAGTCACCGGGGGCGCCGGGTTTATCGGATCCCATCTTTGTAAACAGTTACTTCAAGATGGAAACGAAGTCCTATGTCTGGATAATTATTTTACCGGTAGTAAGGAAAACATAGTAGGCTTGTTGGTCAATCCGTATTTTGAATTGATCCGTCATGATATTACAGAGCCCTATTATGCTGAGGTAGATGAGATCTATAATCTGGCCTGTCCTGCCAGCCCGGTACATTACCAATACAATCCCATCAAAACCATCAAGACTTCGGTGATGGGCGCGATCAATATGCTGGGGCTTGCCAAACGGGTTAAAGCGAAGATCTTACAGGCGAGTACCTCAGAAGTATATGGAGATCCAGCAGTACACCCGCAACCCGAAAGTTATTGGGGGAACGTGAATCCCATAGGGCCGCGTTCGTGCTATGATGAAGGAAAACGCTGTGCCGAGACTTTGTTTATGGATTACCATACGCAAAACGGGGTGGCGATCAAGATCGCCCGAATCTTCAATACCTATGGCCCAAACATGAATATCCACGATGGGCGGGTGGTGTCTAATTTTATCGTGCAGGCCTTACGTGGGGAACCTATCACTATTTTTGGTGATGGGAGTCAAACGCGCAGTTTTCAATATGTAGACGATCTGGTCACCGGCCTTACCGCCTTGATGGGAACCGATGCACAGGTAACGGGGCCGGTGAATCTGGGGAACCCTCAAGAATGTACCATGTTGCAATTGGCAGCAAGCATTCTTGATTTGACAGGTTCTTCCTCAAAACTGGTGTTTCAGCCTTTACCTCAGGATGATCCGCAACAACGTCGCCCAGAGATCTCCAAAGCTCGAGAAGTGCTTAACGACTGGCAGCCTCAGACGGGCTTGCGGGAAGGGCTTCAGGAGACCATTAGGTATTTTGAACAGCTTCTCAAAACCTAAAAAAAA
>Ga0031671_1036115_pt1 | contig 17312 bp, 16 predicted proteins | sample DeeseametaMP1603_FD_61749 | JGI IMG/M metagenome (GOLD analysis project Ga0031671, IMG submission 61749) | Metatranscriptome of deep ocean microbial communities from Pacific Ocean - MP1603 (Metagenome Metatranscriptome) | ecosystem: Environmental > Aquatic > Marine > Oceanic | place: South...
TCCAGTGTTACGCTTTCTACGGCTTCAGGCCCCGTAGTTTGGACATTTAATAACCGAGAACATGGTCCGATCGTTAAAGCAGCTGTTCAGGAAGCCATTTCCGACTCCGCTGAACTCGATCCCGCCTAACATCCTTTGCGCGGGCTATTGTGGCCCGCGCCACTGTTTGCTTTAAATCGCCATATTGCTCTCGCAGTTATCCCCACCTTCCGTAAAATGGCCTGATGAATTTTACTCGCCCACCAAAGAATTTATCTGTAAATGGCTTCCCCATTACTTTCAGAGAGATTGCTCTGAATAGTGGCCGCCGGTTGTGGGTACCACGCGGAATCTCAAGAAATGAAGAAGCCGGCTGCTGGCGGATATACGTTGTCAGTGAGGACGACATTTTCACCCGATACGTCCACGATCAAGACTATGAGGGAGAGTCTGAAGCGTCCCTGAAGGCATCTTTCGAACTAATGAAGGCCTTTCTCCAGGGTTCGACCTCACGCTTCATTGTTGATCAAAGAGCTCGCTCGCCAGGTGGTGAGCGTGACCCAATGACTGACTGCGGTGTGACCGGAGTAATGATTTCTCGCAGTTCTTATCAGGGTTACAAGAAGGTGGTGGTGACCAGCCACTATGCGTATCAACAACCTGATGGCGATCTACAAAGGACCCAATATTATGCTGGGTCGATTAGTGAACGGAGTGAACAGTCCAACCTGGTGTCGCTACAAACAGTCTTACTGCAGCACTTGCGGAAGGCAATTGATGTGCGCCGGCACTACAATCGGCTACGTTCGCAGGGGATTCACCCTCAAAAACCTCTTAGTCATGATGATGTTCCGGCTGATATCCGGGCCATGCCTGCTACCATTCCGGAACATATCGACGTTGCGGAGATTCTGGATTCGTACATGGCCACGCCATGGAAACCTCGCGTTCGGACAACAGGGGGCGACCCGGAATTGCTGGCCGCCCGCCTTCAGCAACATGACCTTACCCACCCCCATAAGCTGGTCTACCTCAATGGATTTTCACTGAGGCTCAGAAAGCGTCACTGTGAAGGGCAAACGCTCTACCTCCCCAAAGAGATTTACCGGGCCCGGGGAGAGTGGCGCATACGTCTGTTCCATGCAGATGGGATATTCACAGATTCGGTGACTGACGATGAATGCCAGGGAAGTATTGAAGAGTCACTCAGGCAGGCATGGCTTTATTTGATATCTGAGATTCGGCAGAGCAGCGCCTATAGTGAGGCTCAGAACTTCAGGCCAGCAAGAAACCCCCTTTTGGAAACCGGCATTCGAGCCGTAAATCTATTGATCTTTTTTGCGAGCGGCGGCGGAAAGCGCCAACCAAGGTGGAGGGTGTCTTTGGGAATGGTTCAGGACGAGGGCGGAGAGCGCATGAGACGCACACTTATTCGGACCTGGACGCTTTCCACGGTAACGGACGAAAAGCTCTCTGAGGCGCTCAGGCATGGCGCAGCCATGTCCGCCTTTCGTTACCATCTGCTGAATGCAGGGATCCCGCCTGAAGAGGCTGTAGTGAGGAAGGACACTGCGATTCCCGAAGAATTCTGGCCCAGCACACCGCCTTGCCCAGTTTCAGCAGATGATCTGAAGTATTTCGTGGAGCAGCAGGAATACTCCGCGGCATAATATCCGCATGCATTGGCGGCATGTCATCAATTTGTGACTGTTGATTGATTTTACACTTCCATCGACCTGGATACTCTCCCTTTCATTCAATTCACTGATCGAAAACCAATACCTTCTTACCGGTACAAAGCATGCATTACCTCGCGAAACCAAGGAGTGAGGAAAGTCATGACGATGAGAAAAATCATTCTGTTGCTCTTTGCAGCAGGCCTGGCCGGCTGTAATACCTTTGGTAGCCATAACGTTGAATCTGATCCGGCCCAGTTAGCAGTCAATGAGCGCATATCGGTGTGCTCAGCTGGATTCTCTACGGAACTTAAGGCCGAGCTAAAGGCCAACCTGAACGAAAGCTTGAAGTCCGGGGCCATTGAGGCCACAGCTGTAAAGCAGTCAACTGCTGCCATTTTTAAGTATCTCGACGAAGGCGATCGCCTCGAGGCCTATCAGAATTACCTCAGTTGCATGCAGGTTGAGCCCAACCCCAAGGTTGTTCAGGAGCTTACTGAAGGTGAGCTTCGCACCCAGGCCGCACAGCTTCAGTTCGCCAAAAATGTGTGCATGGGAGAAGACGTTGATTTTTCGATTGCTCAGGACGCCCTCTCCCGAAATGTCACATCTCAGGGGGTAGTTTCCATGGAATCGGTGAAAAACGGGATGGCCGGTCAGATCCAGATGCCCATTACCGAATCAGAGAGAACATACAACGCTTACGTTAGCTGCTTGACCACTGTGTTCCGTTCATTGGGCTGAGGGAGCCGGGCATGGGACTGATCATCGGTTGCATTGTTGTTGCAGTGATTATTGGTTGGGTTACCGGTCTGACTGGCAGCCTTGCCGGCACCTTAGTACTAGCGTTTGTTGTTCTTGGTGCAGTAATGCTGGTTGTTGCGCTGACTCAGACCGATAAGGAAAAGGAACGTGATCGGAACCGAGCAGAAATGCATCGAAAGGAGCAAGAAGAGATTGAAAAAGGAAAGCCGGGATTTAGGCGGGGCCGTTAGACCGGCCCCTTTTTATGGTGGCGACCTGTATCAGTCTTCGTAAAGGCTACTGAGGTGCCTGATCAGGCGTACGATGTCGTAGTTATTCTCTTCCAGCGCCATGAATTCGGCCGTTAGGCCATCCTCGTTCCGTAGGTAGGGATTGGCATTGCTGGTCATTAGGGCCTTCACAATATCCTCATTGCCCGACCTGGCTGCGATCATCAAGGGTGTGCGCTGCCGATCATCCCTTGCGTTCACATCAGCACCCCAGCCAACCAGGCGCCGGGTCATTATCGCGTAGGTTTTATCTTGCAGAGGCTTATTTCTGGTGGCCAGGTGATGCAGCGCTGTTCTGCCCTTGTGATCTTTGGCTTTCGGGTTGGCGCCGGCCTTGAGCAGCATCTCTAGGGTTTTGAGATCATCGTTCGATGCCGCTCTCATGAGCAGGGTTTTGCCGTTCTCGGGATCAGCGTGGTTGACGTTAGCGCCAGCCTCTATGAGCAACGGCATAGACTCTCTCATGCCGTTGAGCGTGGCGATGTATAGAGCGGTCAAGCCATCCGAGTTGGTCTTATCGATAGGCGCCCCGAGCTTAATGAATAGCCTGACCAACCGGGCCCTGTCATCGGGGTGAAGGATGTAGTTGCGCTTGCCGTTGAGAACGTATTGCAGCGGTGTCCATCCATCTTTGCCACTTATCTTCAAGGATTCGGGGCTGACCTCGGCCAGATAAGCAGCAACATCTACATGCTTGTTTGTAATGGCCAGGATCAGCGGTGTTAAATCGTCAGACGCTTTCTTCAAGGCTGCGCCCGGGGCCGCAGAATAAACGAGCTTAACTGCTTCGATGTCACCGGCTTTCGCCGCCCTGTGCAGCTCGGTTATCCCATTCGAATCAGGCATGGACATATCCGCGCCGCCTTTCCTCAAAACCGCGATGACTTGACCATTCCCGGAGTTAGAGGCAGTTGATAATGGGGTATAACCAGCATTGGTTTTGATGTTTGGGTCTGCACCGAATTCGAGAAGAATTTGAGCGCCTATTGGATTATCTGAAACAGCTGCGTAATGGAGCGCTGTGGCGCCGCTGCTATCCTGCTGATCGACGTTGGCTCCATTCTGGAGTAGCAACTTGAGCGTTTCTGCGGCTGATGCATGAGAAGCAGCCACATGAAGTGCACTAACGTACCCTGGGCCGGGCGCTTGATTGACCACCACGTCATTATCAATAAACACCTGTACCATTTTGGGACCACCCTTGAGAACAGCCAGGCTCAGAGCCGTCATTGAGTAGTCCTCGGGAACGGATCCGGTTATCACAGTGTTAGGGTCGTACCCTCGGTTCAGAATAAAGGCCACCGCTTGCGGGTCGCCAGATTCCACAGCGGCTATTACTGGATCCTGTGACTCGCCATATTGGCTTTCGAACGAGCCGCCATGCTCAAGAAAAACCTCCAGATACTTCAGCTCTCCTGCGGCCAGCAGCCCATGGGCAAGGGTTTGGTCAGGCTCAGTTACACCGAGCACATCGAATACAAACGACGGGGGATCAAGCTCAGATTTGAAGTCTTTTACGGTGTAAAACCCGCCCATTGCATCTGACAGTAGGCCAACTGCAGTCTTTCGGCTTTCGTCCATCTTTTCTATGGCCCAGCCATCGGGTCTGCCATTGCCGGCCTTGCGATAAAGAATTGATACCGGCGTTTCACCTGCCTTGTTGATAGCGAATGGAAGTGCTCCCGCCCTCTCCAGCCTATCCAGGAAGTAATAGGTCTCTGCTTCTGCTGCGATGTGAAGAGGGTGATTTCCTGCTTCATCGAGGGGTTGGGAGAAGTCAAAATCACCACGAGATGCCTTAGAAATCGTTGGTGAGTCCCCGTGGATGATCGCTTCCTTGACGGCTCCGGGGCCGGGCTGCAGGAAGGCACAGCCGCTCAAGAAAATAACCGTGAATGCGGCTAGCAATAGCCTTGTCTGGATTATCATTTTATCGTCCCTATTTGAGCTACCAATCCCGCTGCGTCATGCAACGAAGCGGGACTCTTCAATCAGACACCCCCACGGAGGCCGTGATTCTGAATGTGAACGTCGTATACGGTAAGGGCCTACTTGCCTGGGCAATGACGCTCAGGGTACACCGGGCGCCCTAACAAATGCCTTCTTCCTTGGATCTTTTCAGCAACAATCTCAAAAGCAGTCATTACAGCATGCGAAATCTCCCAACTAGGATTTTCGCAAACTCCCTTGGATCGAATGAAAGACTCAATCTCGGTCGCGATTGAAAAGATAACCGGTGCTGATCGGTAAGAGTTGATTGAGGAATCATTAAGGCGATTCTCAACGACCATTCGATAAGCAATGGTCAGTGCATTGGTGTGGTCTGGCACACAGGTAACCATCGTGTTGCAGAGACTGTGCTCCTCTACTACGTGCCGGTATTGGTTCAGCAAGCCGTTAACCCTCGATCGATCCGTATCAGACAGTTGGCCGCGCATGTCACTGATTGACTGAATCTGGGGCGATAGCAGGTGTTTGAAGAAATGAACTGTCTGTGCAATTAACTCGCTTTCTTTCACGGCCCACTGATCCCCATCTTTAAGGTTGGCGGGACTGTCGACCAGATAGATTGATTGGCAGAGATCTGCAAACTTTATCAGAAGGATGTTCCAGCCATCCTGGCAGTCAAGAGCTGAGTCCTCTATTTCACTGATCAGTTGTGACGAAGCATTCCTGGCAAATTGATTCAGTTCGGCTTCACTGTTGCCCACATTGACCTTTGCTGCATCGGCAGTTCGCCCGGGAGTTTTTATTGCGGTCACCAGGTCTTCATGGCTTTCGTAATCAAGCGCTTCTGCGAGCCACTCCCCCACTTGCGATAACGTCAGTTTATTTTCTTTACTGGCGGTGAAGTGCTTGTTGGCTTTTGACTGAAAAGTTTTCACGAGCGCTTTCTTGGCGTTGTGATCAAGAATTACAGGCATAAGTCACCTTTAGTGGTGTAATTGAAGTGCTGACGCGCACTGAGAACGTCTTCTATCTAGCGCTTGGGTTCGGTGACAAGGAACAAAGAGGTCCGACCGGTTTCCTGGGTTCTACAGATATCTTCACATCTGAGGGAAGCTGTTTCAGCACCTCAAAAAATAATAGTTTATTTTCGCCGTACTACCAAGGCCTATTGAGAGCCTTCTGATTAATACGACAACTCTTTCACTCCCCAGGAGCGTCTGAGGGAAAGAGCAGAAAAATCACCTCTGCCGAATTAACCGCCAGTGGTGCGGCAGATTTTCGATGAAATTTTCATGTGCAGGATCCAGCGATTCCTTTCAGTGGTTTCCCGGTGATGAGCGCCAAATTTTTTTGAAGATGCGTATACTTGATGGTATATGCAGGTACGGGCCATATTCCCGCATTGGGTTGGCTTGTCGGCGGCGAAAATTAATGGATGAAGTCTAGGCGTGCGTGGCGGGATTGATTAACTATACCCTGCCCTATGCTCGTTGCAAACCCAACACACATGCGGGGTACGATGACAAAGCGTTTTCATGGGGATCCTCAACAAGGCATCTATCCAACGTTGGCTGAGGCAAGCGCGGCGGCCATATCCCTTGGCATCACCAGTAGCGCCGAATACCAATCACGTTACAAGGAAGATCCATGCTTACCCAGCAATCCTCCACGGCACTATGCCTCTGAATGGGAAGGGTATCCGAGTTTTCTTGGCAACCCTGAGCAAGATCGGAAAAGAAGAAAGTGCTTTTATCCAACTCTCTCTCAGGCAAGCGCGGCCGCAAAAAAGCTTCGCATAAAAGACTCCGCTGAATATAAGAGGCGTCGAAAAGAAGATCGGAAGTTACCCGCTGAACCCTATAACTATTACCGGGAGCAATGGAAGGGATTTAAGGACTTTTTGGGGCAGCCTGAAAAATATAGAACGCTGGCGGAAGCAAAAGTGGCCACCAGGAGACTTGGAATTAAGAGCGCAAAGGAATATCAAAAGCGTTACCGGAAGGACCCCAGGCTACCTTCAAACCTACATCAAACCTACAAAAGTGAATGGACAGGTGTTTCCGATTTTTTTGGAAAGCCTGAACCCAAATTTTATCCAACACTTGCTGATGCAAGTGCAGCAGCCATCGCCCTTGGGATTACGACTGGCACAGAGTATCAACAAAGATATCAAGAGGACCCACTCCTCCCTGCCAGTCCGAGAACTCAGTACCCCGCTGAGTGGCGAGGATTTCCTGATTTTTTGAGCGAATCTTCGAGGGAAGAAAGCATCACTCTTCTGAAGGCATTGCCTAAACGTTCCGGCCAAAAAAACAGCGAAGTCCGTGTTCTGCGTAATAGAAACGACAAGGGTTAGTCGCAGATAACAATGACTCAGAATCCTCCTCACCTCCTGCACCCGCTCTTTGATACGGCTCGAAGAATGATTGATGGTGATTGCCAGCTGGCGGACTACCCGTCATTGGTCACTTTCCTCGAGTCGTGTCCGCCCGGGGCGATCGAGGACTGGAACCAGGCAGCTCGCTTCATTGTTGATTACAGTGCCAGCACTGGCACTTACTCCCGATTCCGTGGTGAAGTTCAGCGATTCCTTCTGTTCTTGTGGCGTGAGGCTGGTCGTTCTCTGCAGGAGTGCAATGAGGATGATGTAAACCGCTATATGCGTTTCATCAAAAGCCCGCCGGCGCACTGGATCTCTCAAGCCCCGGCAAATGGCTTCAAAACTCATGATGGTACCAGGGTGGTTCGCGCCCAGTGGCGGCCGTTCGTGAGTAAGGGCTCGTATGCCATGAGGCAAGCAACGCTGGATGCAGCGATACGGGCACTCAACGTATTCTTCCGGACACTTGTTGCCCGGGGATATCTGAACCGTACACCGATGGCCAACGCCAGGCGATCGGAGCAAAAAGCCAGCCGGGCCCAGTTCGAGGACGAGGATGGCGATGAGCTGGCACCACGGCTCACCGACGATCAGTGGCACTACCTGAAGGAAACACTACTGCTGGCGGCCGAAGAGGACGACAAGTACGAGCGACACCTGTTCATCGTCATCACTATGAAGTCCCTATACCTCCGGGTTTCAGAATTGGCGCCGCAGACAAACGAGCTGACCAATGAAACTTACTATCCGACGATGGGGGCGTTTCGTCAGCGTGTGGTGGGAGGTATCCGATACTGGCACATGAAGGTGTTGGGTAAAGGCGCCAAGGAACGCTACATTCCCCTCCCCTCTGAATACCTCTGGTACCTGAAACGATTCCGCAGATGGCGGGCACTGCCGCCGCTCCCTGAACGAGGCGAGCAGGTACCGATGATTCCCCGGCGCCATGGGGGTGACCAGGTGGGCAAGCGTGCGATCGAGAACTTGGTAAAGGAAGCGTTTTTATTGGCTGCCGACCGGCTCGATAAAAATGGGCGCAAAGATGAAGCTCTTGAAATGGAGCAGATATCGGATCGTACTCATTATTTACGCCATACAGGGGCATCCATGGACATAGAATCTGGGCGCCCTATCCGCCATGTATCGGAAGATCTCGGTCACGCATCTGTGGCATTTACCGAGAGCATATATATTAGCGCGAGCAGCTCGAAGAGATATAAAACTGGCTTGGCTAGGAGTATTTAAAAGATAGATTCCTTCTTTTGCTACCCCATAAGAAACAATAAGATGAGTAATACTCTATTTGACATCTTCTGCAAGTAATTTTATCTTATCAGCTTGTTGAAACTAATCTAAAAAAGGACCTTCATGGCCAAGATTAATGAATACTACAGAAAGAGAAATCTTCTTGATCAACTTTCAGAAGAGCTAAAGCAGCTTGAAAACGATCAGGCTCTGCAATCTGATTTAGAGTTTGAAAAGAAGGTTAAAGAACTGATGGATGAATACGGTAAATCTGCCGTTGATGTTCATCAGATTCTTGTGGCCATTGACCCCTCAATCAGTGTTGCCAACACTCAGACAAGCAAGACTCGCAAACCTAAAGCGGCAGTTACCTACACCAACCCCCATACCGGTGAGTCCGTAACTGCCAAGGGTGCGAACCACAAAATACTCAAAGAATGGCGCAAAGAGTATGGTCACGAGACAGTGAAAAGCTGGGCCTCGTAACCGCACTATCAAGTTCGGGCCCCAAGGATGTGGCCCGCACATTAGTTCAGTGAAACTTCCGGTTCAGTCCTTCAAGTTAACCCCAAAAGAGAATTGGCATCGCTGCAAAATCGGAGGCGTCTATGACCACAAGTGAAAGTGAAAATCTGCTCATGGCTGCCGGGGACGCTTTGATTGCTAACGAGCGAGTTGAAAACCTGAAGAGCCAGATTATCGCTGCCAAAAGTGTTCGCCTGGCACTGAGAGGAATGAGCGGTTAGCGAATCTTCGTATCCGCTTGGTGGCGGCCAAGCAACAGGCTAAAACTTTCCAGAAGAACCCGCGGGGTGTTAAATGAAGCAACTCTCAGAGGCTCAGGTGAATGTGATGCGGTGGCTAGGGAAAAAATGGAGCGCCCAACCCAGCCATGGCGAAATATGGACAATCAACGGTGGCAGCGATCGCCAGGGTCTCAGCTGTCGATCCAGCACTCTAAAGGCTTTGGAAGCTCGAGGCCTTGTTGAAAAAGATAAATATGGCTGCTGGATCGCAACCAGTGCGGGAAGGCTTTTCGGAGCAGAACTTTGATGATTTCTTCAGTAACAGGAGTGGTTTGATGAGCAAGAAATTGATTGTTGCAGCCCAGTATTTGGCAGTACTCCTCGGCTTGGGTTGTATTGTGTTGATGACATTCCAGGCGTACATCCAGAATGGGGCCGCATTTGTATGGGTCGGATCTTCTGCAGCGGTTCTTTATGTCATTCTTTTCGTGCGCAGCGTGTTCATCTACGGCCAACCCTTCCCAAAGTGAGATGCGCATTCCTAATAACGGGAAAGATTAGTGCGCTGGCGGACTCTCGGGATACCGTCAGATTTTTACCCGAGGTCCGCTGTCACAAAGGCTGAGCAACTCAGACCTTGATCGGTTCTTCCTTCTTCTTACGCCCCCTTTTGGCTGGCTTGCCCTGCTCAACAGCCTTCGTTTGCTCGATATTCTTTTCACTGAGAACGCTGGGCTTGGTCATGGCCTTCTTCATCAGGTCCCGATTTTCGGCGATAACCATGGATACACTGTCGGCCGTATCTTCATCCAGACCTTTGCAGTTACGCACCAGGAAGTCTCGCATTTCGTCTGCGAGCTCAAGGAGTTTGTCCCGGGCATCTGCTTCGGCCTTGGTTGAATACACCCGATTTTCCTCCATCGCTTTTTCCAGTCCATCCCGATCCGAGTAAAAAAGAGCCTGTACGCCCATTTATTCCTTCCTTTTCTGCAGTAGATTGTCGTGTAGTGCCAGTAACATCCTACACCTTTCATGGTGCAGCATTCTGCGCTCTGCTAGCGGCCCAAATCAAGCGCCAGGAATGCGTGAGCACGTAAGCGATCACCAAAGCTTGTCTGAAATTTGGGATTCGAGCTGATCCTCCTGTGAATCCTCCAGGAGCGACATCAGGTCCAAGCCCGTCTTTCTCTCAATATCGTCAACGCTGGTCAGGTAGCTGGCAACTTCGTACTTGGCGTCTTCCTTGTGGGGGATCCAGAAGGCAATCACTTCTGGCCCAATAGGAGAGACCACTACCTTAAAGAAATGCGTGGGTACGCTAACTCCGTTTCCTATTTTTGGTGCATTAGGCCCTACGTAGGCGCCACTGATGACATAGACCTGATCCCGATTGCGAGCCCAGCTTCTGATTTCGTTTTCCAGATAGCCCCAGGCGCCCTTGTGGCCAAACATGTCTCGGTTCAATCCGGGCTTCTGGGGAAACATATTGGTGTAGAAGAAGGTTTCTTGATTCGCCTCTGCACTGTAATCAATTGATGCGCTCGGGGCGCAGTGGCCACGGTCAAAGCCGCTTTTCGAATAGTCCTGACGAGTTGATGAGTATTGTGCCGGTATCTGGGGGTGCTCAACGAACCGATCTTGGCGCTCAACATTCACGTCGACCGTTTCCCTCTCTATCCAGTAGGCGCACCACATTGGGATCTTATGCTGGTAACTGTAACCAACTGCATACCCGTCATGGCATAGCGTGATGTCGGCGCCTCCCGGGTTTCCGAGCTCCATGTTGGTTGGGCATGTTTCGCTGGCGGTAACCTCTGCAGAGGCAGCCAGAAGACCAAGAAGGACGAAGAATCTGAAAAACATGGCGTTGAGTCTCCAAAAAATTTCACCAAAGGGACTTGCGTAAAACAAGTTTTATATTTAGGATGCCATTAAAACATAAAACTTGTTTTACATAAAGGTGGCAGGCATGTGCAATCCAACTCAGAAAAACGTCTCTGAAATAGTGTGCCCTTCGTGCTCTGAGGTCATGGTTTCATCCAGGGTTGAGGTCAATACTGGCAAGGTTCGGGTGAAGAATTTCCCAGGGATGAAGAACGTCTTCAAGACCTCAACGTTTGAGTCGTCCGAAGAGTTGGAGCTGACTGGACTGGATTATTCTCGTGAAATTCGCCGGCGCCATTCAGACGGCCGCACGTTCCTTTCCGAGTGCACTGGCGTCTGCCTTGCATGCAACAACCCGTTTGCTGTGTATCGAATTGTCCACACATCAGGCCCGGTCCCAATGCAGCACTCTGCAGCTGATTTTGAGCATGGATACCGTAACGCTACGATCTATGAAGCTGACCAACCCGGATTTTCAGGCGGCCATCTTCTTGAAGATGTTATGCATCACGGGGCCTATTATGGCTACTGGCTGGAGTGCTGGTCTCAGGCATTCCCCTGGTGCACCGTAGAACCGAATGAGATCGCGACTTTGGCGGAGCGTTCGCTGGACGTTGCATCTTCTATTGCTGCCCAACACCACGAATCAAACAAAGTCTATCGACTTGAGGCCCGAATTAACTGATAAGCACTGCCGAGGCGACTTGGAGGCTCCTCGCGGAGCCTCCCTTTTTCTCGTTATATCCTGCATCACTTCATAACAACTTGCCCCGAAACTCTAATTGATTTATATTTTCTCGGTAAATTTCTTTGCTGAGAACTCTTCGTGGCCCAAGAAGAAAACCGCATCGACCGTTCAAACGTCTTCATGGCTGGCGTCGTGATTTTCGCCCTGTTGGTAGGCATGGTTGCCTTTCTCATGTGGGCGCTTCAGGACCAGATGATCCTAGTATGGCGTGTGCTGCGTTATTATCAGTATTCAGCGACTGCATACATACCCTTCATAGGGCCATCCAGCAGCGAACTGCCCCAGCTTCTCGAATTCCTGAAGAACACACCGTCAAAGGATCTCTTTGTCTCCACCATGTGGGAGATTGACCAGCATTACGGTCGCAACTTCGGAATTTTGCTCGCTGCACTGTTCTTGACCATCGGGATCAATCGGGTTCGTGCTGGAAAGGGATCTACCGGGCCTGAACTCACTGTCGAGAGTGTGCTCAAAACACTTACCCCGGTATTCCCCCACTTGAAGTACATCGAGGAGAACAGTCCGGTTGGCAAATCCATAAAATGGGATCCGACGCCCGGGGCCGACAACCGGTTTGCGATGCCACTTCAGGTATTTGAGTTTGCAGAGATGGAGCCGCCGCCCGGGCTCGAAAAGGTTTTGACCCCAGCCCAGTTGAAGGCTTGTCGTGCCATTTATGAAAAGGACACCAAGGATTTCTTTGCAGCATTTGATAAGAGCCTTGCCCGTAAAGCCTTTGAGGCCCAAATGGGGCCTCCCCTAACCACCCTGAAAGACTTTTCTGACGATGAGAAGAAGGCTTTCCACTATTTCCGGAAGAAGCTTGAAAAGAAGGTTCCAAAGAAAGAAGTGAAGGCCCTTATATTGCGTCTCGAGCAGAAGCATGGCTTCGTCCGGACCTTCTTGATGTCCATGTTTGAAGAGGCCAAGCGGGTAGGCATCGTGACCATGAACGATGACCTGCTTCCACTGATGGATTCCGATCGAACTCTTTATTGGGCACTTGATTCTGTTGGTAGGGATACGCCTTGGATCGAGGCAGCTGGCCCCTATGTTCACAAAGATATGGAGGACCTGGTAGGTATCCGAATCACGGAACCTGAGGTCACCGAAGCAGTAGAAAGCCTGGAGCGGTACCTGAAGCTTGATCGTGAAACCGCAAGAGAAATCGCTGAGTCGCAGGGCGACGGTGGTATGGAGTGATTCTTTAGATGTCAGGTGTAATTGGTGTACACGGCGTTGAGGCCAATGAAGATCTAGCCAAAGGGCTTCTTCAGCGTGAGATTCGCCCTGTAAGTATGCGAATGATGGATTCTCTCCGGAACACCGGAGGGATCTGGATGATCTTGTTTGCCATCCTTCCTTTAACGCTTCCAGCCCTTAACGAGCTCTGGGTCTTTATTGGCCTTCTTTTGTGGTTGATTACCCGCAAAAAGGCCAAGCCCTGGGCGTTAGAGCAACCCAAGACGGTCAAACGGAGCATTACTGGGAAAGAAAGAACGGTGGGTAGCGGGATATTTCCCGTTGGCTATGACATGGAAGGTGGTAAACGGCGGTATCTCTGGCTGAGTGACGATGCCGTTAGGACGCATTTCATGGTGTGTGGAAGTACCGGCTCGGGTAAGACGAGGTACTTGCTTTCATTGACATATTTGGCACTTTTGGTGGGATCGGGTGCTCTATACGTTGATGGAAAAGCCGACGTGGAGTCCTTTTGGCTGCTGTTCGACTTGATGCGACGATTGCGACGAGAGAAAGACTTGTTGCTGATGTCCTTCCTTACCGGTGGCCGGGAGAGTGTCCAGTTGCGCAACATGCGGCAGCGACTCTCGAACACCAACAACTTCATGGCGGTTGGCGCCACAGAAGAGCTTGCAGAGACCGTCTCGGGATTAATGAGGGATGTTTCGGGCGACGCTGAGATGTGGAAAGGTCGTGCCCGGGTACTTGTTTACAACATCATGCGGGCTCTCGTAAGCCTCCGGAACCGGAAAAAGATCTCCCTCAATATTCGTGAATTCACGAGTTACCTCCCCTTGCCCAAGATATTGGAATTGGCGAATAGAGAAGATATCGACGAGGACACCAAAGGTGGCCTTCGGGCATACCTGAATGACTTGCCAGGTATGACAATGAATGCCATTGAAGCTCAGGATGCCAGTAGTGAAAAGGCGAATGAGCAGAACCAATATCTCCAGATGCAACTTACCGAAATACTGGGAGAATTGAACAACACCTACGGTCACATCTTTAACCCCATCGTCGGGGAAATCAATATGAAAGATGTTATTTACAATCGTAGGGTCCTGTTTGTCATGTTGCCGGCCCTGGCCAAGACTCCGGACGCGCTTGCCGGCTTAGGTCGCCTTGTAATTTCCCAGATACGTGCAGCTTTGACGCCGGCGCTCGGGTCCGATGTTGAGGGTGAGCGTTCTTATCTTGTGGAGGCACGGCCATCGGGGGCATTAGTTCCCTTCCTAATGGTTCTTGATGAATATGGTTACTACGCTATACGTGGCTTTGCCGCTGTGGCCGCTCAGTGCCGGGGCTTGGGCATTTGGGTGTGCTATGGTTTCCAAGATATCAATAGCTTACAAATGAATGAGGGTGCAAAAGCCGAGTATCGATCGATAATGGCGAACACAAACTTCAGTGTCGCCATGAAGTGTGAAGAGCCGGAAGAGACGGCCGAATACTTCAGAATGCGACTGGGCCAGGCCCGCGTTGCTCAAACCCAGGGGTCCGAGAGAGAGCGTGGTTCAGCGTTCAACAAAGTCTATGACAAGGGCGACATCGTTATAGCGGATCGTGACCGTGTAAGCGCTCGCGATCTGGCTGCTCAGGAAAAGGGTGGCGCCCATTTCGTCTGGGGCGACAAGCTGTTCCGTGGCCAAACGATGTTCTTTGATGCGGAAAAGAGCCCATCAGCGAGACTAAATCAGTTCTTGCCTGTGTTCCCGCCCAAGGTCACCAGGGCTAAGCAGTACAAGGTAATGAATGAGCGCATGTCTGGCCTTTTCTCGGGTGCCTATACGCCCGACCCTGACAAGGCGCCGCCGGTTCCGGAGCATCTTGAGAATCTGATCAAAGATATCCGAACGGCTCGAATGCAAAGCAATTCGATTATCAAATCAACCATTATTGGTATTGGGATGATCGGCATTCGGCTGCGGCAATCGACCGGTCAGTTTGGTCATGTTCCTGAACCTGCAGCCAAGGCCAGCTCTGGGAATAAGGTATTGCAGGGACTTGCAGCTGGCGGACCAGCAAAGCCCGCCCAGACGCAGGAAAAAGCTCCGACACAAGCGCCGTCGCAGAGTGGAAAAGTTACTCCGAAAACCGAAGAGTCTGAAGAACTTGAGCGCGAACGTCGCAAGGCGGAAGCGCGGCAAAAGGCTCTCGAGGCTCAGAAGCGTAAAAAGACTGAAACTACAGGTACAGCGGAAGGTAGCGAAGAGGCAGACTCGAATGCAGCATCCAGCACAGGATCCAGCGGCATGGCTGGCGGTGTTGGGTATGAGAACGCTTTTAAAGGCGCAATCAGGAATGTCGTTAAAGCCAAGGCTACTGATCAGGTCGATGAAATATCTGACCCGAAGAATCACTTTGAAAGCAGTGCAAAAGCCATGGGGCTCTCCGATAGCGAATCGTCTGAGAGCGCAGAGCGTAGTTACCGCCGTCTTGAGGAGTCTCACAGCTACCCAGGCAAGCCAGTTCCTGAGAAACGGGCCAAAGAAGAAGTACGCTCAGAGGCTGAGCGGTTAAAAAGTAAACTGAAGGGGCTTGATAGACTCCGATAAGAAATATAAAATAAGTTTTACTATTTGGTTGGAGGCAGAATAATGGCAGAGTCCCTTCAGGAGCAGGATGGAGTTTGCGTTGTCGCGTATCCTCAGGAGTACGTGATTGGTCAAGACGGTGATGATTATGTGCTTGCCAGCGATCCATCTGGCTCGCTTATCAAGGTATCGATGCCGTCTACGGCTGTAATGGACGACCTTCGTTCGAAGTACGATGTCGATCACACCCCATCAATAGCGCGTTTCTCTGACACCCGGGATAGCAACCCTATGGCTTGTCAGCACGCACCCGATAACGGACCTGAGAATCCCCAGGGCCAGATTCTATTTCAGCAGAGTTTTCTGGTCGGCTATGAAGGTGATGTACCTCATTTTCGGGCAGGCTGGGGCTCTGTTATTTGTAAGAACGCCCAGAGCCTCGCGCCTGAGTTTGGTCTCGGTTACATGGAGATCGACTATAAGAAGCATTTGCTTTCCTCCACTGAGAAGGCTGAATTTACCCAGCTCGAGCAGTCTTTCAAAGCCATTAACCGGAAGCTTTTTGCAGCCGGCGACTCACCCTCAGGGAAAAAGCTCCAAGAAGAGTTGAAGTTGGTTGCCCGTCGAATGGACGATATGACCAATCCTGCTTTTCGGGCAGTGATGCTCCACCCTGAAGAAACCGTCAGCATGCCCCTGAGCGGCATTAAGAATATTGAGCGGGCCATGGAGCATGCGGTAGAGCGATATAGCCACCAAGGACGCTTGGGTGGCTTCCTGCTGCGCGTGACTGACGAAGGCGGACGAGTTGTGCCTGGTCTGAGCGGTTCAGGCTATGCCTGGCGCAAAGGTGGCCAGACACAGGAGGCCAGTGAAGTCTCCCGCGGCTATCTTTACGCAATGGACCGTGGCCGGGCTCTGAAGCAGTACGAAGGGCAAGGCTATACCGTCGATATCGTCCCAACGCAGCGCATCAGTTGCGGCCCTGGCGGCAACAACACGTACCAGCGTCCGGCTCAGATCGATACCTTGCGCAAGATGTACATGGATAAGAGGACCGGCGCCACCCTCGCCTACCCGATGGCTTTGCGCCTGGCAACCACACGCGACTTCCAAAATCACCTGTTGGCCCGCGCCTATCCCGTTGGGCCGGCTATGGGGCATCCGTTCCAGGTAGACCCCGAGGGATCGTTCTCCTACCCACTGAAGCTGGACGGCGCCGATCTGTCGCTGGCGGACCAGTACAAGAACATGCGGACTAACCGTGAGTTCTCAACTGATGTCGAGTTGCTCGTTGAAGGTGAGAGCTACCGTGTACGCGACTCTCGTGGCAGTGAGTTCACAGCTACCTGCGAGTCGGTTAACGGCCAGAATCAGCTGGTGGTGAATGGATTTGCATTGCCAGAAGGGTTTGAGTTTTCGCCGCAGTCCGGGCGCTTTGACAAGAAGCCTGAACAGGCCCAAACAGCAGAAATGAAAGCGGCGCCATAGGGCGCCGCGTTTCATCACTTATCGCGCAAGCCTTCAGTTAGGTCAAACTCAACCCCGCTCTTCTCCTGGTGCTCTTTAGCCAGCTTGCGCAAATCACGAAGAAACTCACGGTATTCCTTACCGCTTTTCGACTTTCTCCGAAACCAAAGAACAGTCTCAGTCTTTCCAAGTCCGCCTAGAACTTCAGTGGAAAAGAGTGAACTCTCCCGCATGCGCTTGTTCCGGCGGGCCAGTCGGAAAACGACAAAGGACAGGCCAATCACCAGAATGGCCAGCACTGCGCTTGCACCGATTAGCACATCTTCACGGCCGGTATTGACCATATCAAGCAGCGGGTCTGAAGAGCTGGCATCGGTAAAGGAACCGGTGATGCTTTCCATCACGCCATTGCCTGAAAAAA
>Ga0031671_1020230_pt1 | contig 16407 bp, 17 predicted proteins | sample DeeseametaMP1603_FD_61749 | JGI IMG/M metagenome (GOLD analysis project Ga0031671, IMG submission 61749) | Metatranscriptome of deep ocean microbial communities from Pacific Ocean - MP1603 (Metagenome Metatranscriptome) | ecosystem: Environmental > Aquatic > Marine > Oceanic | place: South...
CGCTTCCCTTCATCATAGCATGAACGTGGTCCTATAGGATTCACGTTCCCCCAATAGCTTTCGGGTTGCGGATGTACCGCAGGATCTCCATATACCTCAGAAGTACTTGCCTGAAGAATTTTGGCTTTTACCCGCTTGGCAAGCCCCAGCATATGGATCGCCCCCATCACCGAAGTTTTGATGGTTTTGATTGGATTATATTGGTAATGCACCGGACTCGCCGGGCAAGCCAGATTATAAATCTCATCTACCTCCGCATAATAGGGTTCGGTCACATCATGCCGTACCAGCTCGAAGTACGGGTTCTCTAACAGTTCAATAATATTTTGTTTGTTACCGGTAAAATAATTGTCCAGACAAATCACTTCATTGCCTTCTTTTAACAGGCGCTTACATAAATGCGACCCAATAAACCCGGCGCCCCCGGTGACTAAAATACGCTTCATAAAGGTTTAGCCTTGGTTTACTTTTGATGCATGCGTTAAACAAGAAAGCATATACTCTCGATATTGTTTATTGATAAGCTCCCACGAATAAATCTCCTCTATTTTATTCCTGTTCCTATCCACAAAATGTGCATAGCGCTTTTTCTCAACCTTGGTGATACTTTCTGCCACATCACTGGCATCGCTAAAATAAAGCGCTTCGTCGCCTAGAATAGACCTATTAAAGATATTATCATGGGCTACCAGCAGGGCTCCGGAAGCCATGGCCTCTAATAAGGAAGGATTGGTACCGCCTACCGTATGCCCATGAAAATACAGGTTACTATAGTATCTTAAATTGTTCAACACCTCGAGGTTGTAAACACCTCCTACAAAACGTATGTGAGTGGCCTCCTTAAATTTACCCTTTAAATAAGCGCCATAGGCTGTATGGTGATTTCCGATGACCAAAAAAGGCATCGGGCTACCGCTCGCCACAACCCCATCTAAGATCACTTCAATACTATTTTCGGGCTCCAAACGGGCCACCAGCATATTGTATGCGTAGGCCACAACAGCATAAGCTTCGATCTTAGCCGCTTCAGGCGTTTTAAACACATGGGCACCATAAGGGATGTACTTAGAAGTTGCCCCATAGGCACTTTGCAGATGCTCCTGGATGCCTACCGAATCGGCGATCAAAAAATCGCTGGTTGTAATGGCTAAAGATTCTGCAAACCTGATAAAGCGCTGCACCGGTTTACTGAATTTGGTACGTTTCCATTCCAGCCCGTCCATATTGGTAATGATCACGGCCGATTTTGGTAAGAGCTTTCCCCATACCGAACTGCTGGTATACCCCAATTGTAAGATCACGTCAAAATTGCGCCGGCGTGCATCTATAATGCAATTAAGATCATAAAAAAACTGTCCGGCAGTCCCCAAACGATCTTCAGGATCTTTACAGTGAATAAGCTGAACCCCATTCCATTCACTTTCTTGATACGGGTGGGTATGCGAATTATATACACTTACCGAGATATCCGGTTGCTTGGCCAAAAAAGCCGATAAATATTCTGCAAATTGCTCAAATCCGCCATAATGATTGGGAATCCCCCGAGTACCTAAGATGCCTATTTTCATAAACCTATTTGGGTTATTTTTTACCGTGAATATAATTCTCTATGTAAACCGAAAGTTTTATTTCTTACTAGATTGGTTGAGTTTCCAATAAGTTGCAAGTATATCAATACGCTTTTTCTGTTCTTTACTCTCAACTTGTGTAGTATTCGATAATGCCCATCCAGGATAACCATTCCACTTATTATAAGCATAAGAAAATTGCTTTTCTTCAAAGACTGATAAAATATCTTCTAAATAATTTTCCCAACCTTTAGCCGAATAAATAGCGCTAAATTCTCCCACAAGAATCAACTTATTGTATTTATCTCTAAAATGTAATAACGGCGCCAGTGAATTTTCTACAGCATCTTTATCCCAGTATTTTAAACGTATCCTACCAGGATATTCATATGCAGTCTTGCGATGTTTAATTCCCTGATGGGTATAGACAAGTGGTTCATAATAGTGTAAAGAATAGATAATTTTCGGACTATCAACAATAGGTTCTATATCTTTAAAACCATTAGCTCCACCGCCTGGTCCTGGTGCATAAATTAAATAGCGACTTGTATCATTTTCTTGCAAGTAATTAAATACTCGTTTAAAAAAATCATTCCATTTAGGAGGTGCGATATTCTTTCCATTAAGTTTGAGTAAAGGTTCTCCTATAAATTGATAGGCTTGCAACTCATCTCCTCGATTTTTAAACCTATCTATAACAGATTTGATCTCAGCAAAAGCAAGATTTAACTCCTTTTCATTATCCCAAAAATCGGTATTAAATGCTTTAAAATTTTTATTCCGATCACTTGGGAAATCTGAAAAATAAATCATAGCGTACATATCTAAAGACTTGCACTTATCAAGCACTGAATCTATAAAGGCAAAATTATTTTCAAAAGATGAAGAAACCCCAAGATTTGACTTTTGTTGAAATGCTTTTGGCTTTAAATATATAGAAACAAAATTTGCCCCTAAATCTTTTATCTCACGAAGATCTGTGTCGATATCAAAATTAGTAGAATTAATTGCTACTCCACGCCAGGGCCAACCTAAGGGAATTGCAGCATTATTCACTTTATCACCACCAATAATAGCTGAAGATCTATAGTTTTCAGAATACACCTCAGACGTTTTGTTGTGTAACTCATCCGCCTCTTTTTTCGGTGTTGATTTACAAGTAATTAAAGAAACATTAATGATCAAAAGAAAAAAGATGCTTTTCATAATATCTAGACTTGGTATTCGGTTATTGTTTTCTTGCATCCACTTTAAGAATGGCGTTCTTTAAAATTTCTGAAGTATACGACCATTTATAAATATTCTGAATTGTATCACGTATTTTGTTCATTGTCAAAATCAGAGTTGAAGGGTCCGACTTTTCTCTCGCTAAAAATTCTAAAACTGCATTTTCCCAAGCCTTCATATCATTCGGATTGAGTAAATTAGGTCCAAAAAAAACAAACTCTTTCATTGCTGTTTGATTAGAGCATAACGTAAACGTACCCATAGCGGCAGACTCGAGGGGTGGGATACCAAAACCCTCACAGAATGACGGAAAAAAAGCTATTCTGGCAGCATTGTAAAAATGTTTGAGATCCTCCCAGGGCACAGAAGAAAAATGATTAAGACGGTCACCGGAAAGTTTCTTTACCTCTGAAAACAAAGCTTTAGTTTTTTTACTTTTCACATCAAAAGCCCCTACCAATACCAGTTCAGTGCCAGTCTCATATAATTTTAAATTTTTATACAATTTTAAAAGAAGCTCATGATTTTTTCGGTCTTCAATTCGGCTAACATAAATAAGATGATTTTGAACACCATATTTTTCGCGTATAAGCTGCTGAGATACTCTTTTATCTAACGGTTCTAAAAAGGCTTCATTTAATGCGTTAGGGAGAACAACAATATCTTTTTGTAGATTAAAATGTTTTTTTAACCTCTGTGCAGAGTAATCTGATACGGTAGTTAAAATTTCAGCACGTTTTGCTGCCCACCAAAAGAGAAACTTATTTTTATAATAATAACTTTTTGGAAAATATTGGGGGAAGTCCAGAAATAACACATCGTGAATTGTCACAATATACTTGCATCTTTTACTTAAAAAAAGAGGTAAATAATAGTTAAAATGTGCATAATCAATATCAAGATCTTTTATCAATCTTGGTATTTCAAAGGCAAGGCGTTTAAATTTATTTTTTGACTTCAACTTTACAAAGTTGAGGTTGTCTTTTTCAGAAAACTCCTTTTTTAAATTTTCAATATCATAGGCGGCCAAATAGATTTTTAAGTATCCGGCTTCTGTATTTAAATTGCGATAAATACCATCTAAAAAAGTTCTTGTACCTTGAAACTTTCCATCGAAAACGTGGGCATCAACCAATAGGCGTATAACCTTCTTTTCCTCGAAAATAATCTTTTGATCCATCAAAAATTGCTTTTGCACTTTGCCATTCTCCCTTTCTTAATTTATTTAAAAAACGAAGGACATTAAATGCTATTAATGTAGGTAGGTAATGCTTTAAATACTTACTATAAAACTTGAGACCGTTACGTATATAGTAATAATGGGCCAAATACCCTCTTCCGGTAGAAGTACCAACTTTATCGTATACTACTGCTTTTTCAGCAAGAAACAACTCTATACTCTCTCGCTGAGCCTTATAAGACCAATCTGTCTCCTCCCAATACAAAAAGTATTCAGATGGAAGTAGTCCATTTTTACGAAGTGTCTGAATATTAGTTAAAAGAGCTCCTCCATATATATAATCAACTTTGTTTCTATTTCTTAAGTTGGTAATGGGTCTAATAATCCCAAAAGGCTTAAAAAAACGATACCCCCCATAGAAGCTTAGCTTAAGCGGGTCTTCATATTTTTTAATTGCACAACCCGCAATAAAAAAATCATTTGTTATTTGGGACAACTCTTCAAGGCAATTTGTTTCGATGAAGGTATCTGGATTTAAAAGAAAAACTTTAGCACGATCTGGAATTGTTGCAGACAAGAGAACATTCAAGGCAACATTATTGCCACCGGCAAACCCAAGATTCTCGTTAGTTTGAATGAAAATTATTGGATACTTAAGAAAGTTAGATTTAATTGACTCGTTTAAAACGATCTCTGTATGAGCATTTTCATTATTGTAAAACTTATAAGGTAAAGGGGCGTTGCGTTTTTTAATTTTAGCGTTGAAAAAAGAAGCATTGATTTGCGTATCTATACTACCTTCAAAGTAATGACGAATCTTTTTTTCAGAATCATTAGGAGATTTATTATCTAAAAGTATAATCTGAAAATTTTTATACGTGCTATTTAATAAAGACTCAACGCATTCAATAGTATCTTGCCAACTATTATAATTTAAAATAACCACATAAATCGTATCCACAAAATTATTATTTAAAGCCATTCAGGAAAACTTGTGTATCCTTTACTTTTAAGGTAGGATTTGAGTTGTAGATTTTTTGCCTTATATAATTCATCAAGACTACTAAGTGCATCTGGCCTTGCAACTTCTTGCTTTTTCACATTAATAGCATAATAGATTTCTCTAAGCATTTTCTTTACTTTATAATTCTTTCTCAAAACAGGTTCTAATTTTTGAGCCAATTTTAAGGTTATGCTCTGTAAGAATTTATTTTTAAAATTTACTGATTTATTTTCTACAACAAATTCTTTGTCCTTGTAGAAAGTTGAGTCTATTTCTAACCATTTGCACAAATCATTGACCACTTTTCCAGGGTCAGCCTTGAGCTCATCAAAAAATATTATCTTAATATGCTGCGGTTCAAAATTTTCAAACCAAACCGGAAGATATTCAATATAATTACCATCAACCAACTCTTTTTGATATTGATTTTGCATGTCAATAGCACTCAAGTCGGCAATATCTAGATGTTCTTTATAAAAGTCATCAAAACCATAACCCTCATTGAACATTAAACGTTTCTGTCGATGCTTAAAACTTGAAAATATTTTATCTGCGGGATCTCGAAGCAATATGATAATCTTAGGGTCATTTGTTAGACTCTTCATTCGAGAAATAGTTGAATGAACCCCATATATATATTCAGGACTAGCTTCTAGCCAATAGCGTTCTGAATCGTGATGATCAAAGTACTTATTGTAAGAATTAAAACGCTTTTGGTACTCATCACCCGAAAAAAAATGGGTTTCCTTAATTGATGCTCCACAAACATCTGGATGCCAAGATAAATAGGTATATAATGACGTGGTACCCGCCTTATGAACACCAGCGATAATTAAATTATTAGGCATACGCATTAGTCGAAATATTAAAATTAGTTTTATGATTGAGGCTCATAAGATAGCCCAACGTTAATATAATGGGGGTTAAAGATTTTTGATTGATCCATCCAGCGATAACCGTTGTCGTTAAAAGTATTATAATTACAAAGGCCACTACGAGATTAATTGTAAGAGAACCTAGAGGCGTATCACTTTTACGTTTTAAAAATTTTAATAAAATTTTAATAAAAAAGACAATATATATAGCCAAGCCTAAAATTCCTGTTTTTAACAAAACGTGCACGTACCCATTATGAAATTTTGGTATCGTGTCAAACTCTTGGTCTCCTAATTTAATCGTAATACCTAAGGGAGTTAAGGCACCAAAGCCCTGTCCAAAAATCCATTCATATATATTCCCCTTTTGATATTGAAGAACACCTCGATATCCTTCATACCCCCGCCAATTACTATTTATATCTTGTTTTGAAGATTTATTCTCAATAGTAATTTCTTCTAATGAAGTAGTGAGCTTGCCTAAAAAAGTCTTACGATCTGTATTCCCTATACTCACTAAAGCAGAAACTCCTATAGCCAGAACAACAAATAACCCTAAACCTCTTAAAATAAACTTATTATTTAACCGCAAATAACCTAATCCAGACACCACGCAGATAATAAGTACTAACAAAAAGGTTCTTGAAGATGCTATGACAAAAGCGGCGGATAAGATAGGGATAAAAAAAAGCGTTTTGTTCTTTCTAAAAAGTTTTAATTTTTTAATAATACTTATCAATAAAATACCCAGAGATACAACCACTACATAACTCGTATTACCTTCTTCTTCTCTAAAATTTGCAACTGAATCGTAACTGGAACTAAAATTATGATTCGCAATGTATATTATTGCAAACACCAGTCCTAGGTATACAAATGTGCGCAGCAATTTTATTAAGGGTATATATCTGGCACAAATACTTCCAAAAAGAAAAATAACAATAGGATTTAGAAAGAAAAAAACATCTCGAAAGACATCTTTAGGAGCGTTTTGAAAACTGAAGATTAGACCTACAGCTAATAACAAAAGTGGAAGTGCAAGTTGCTTAACTGCCTCGACCGGAAATTTATTGCTCGTTGAGCCAATCCATATACCCACAACACCCATTGCAAATGTAATGGTAGGGTCTAAAAAGAATGAGCTTAATACCAGCCCAACGAATAAGTAAAAAATTATTTTTTTGACAGCAATCATTTAAAGCCTGTAGGTTACCAACTTAAGTCTTGCTCATACCCAAACTCAATCAACCATTCTCCTAATTTTTCTTTAATTAATTGTCTGTTTTCTATAGATATATGATTTTCCCAATCCCTGATTTTACCTGAACGAAAGGTGGGACTCTTTTTACTAAATACCTTAGAAGCAATTCTAGTAACCTCATCTTTGTCAAGTGCTATACCAAGATGATTTGCTGCATCCCGTATCACCAAAAGTTGCTTCTCTGCTGAGCCACCACCTTCTCCACCAATTAAGTCTTCAAAACGCACTAACATACAATCTTCAGACAACCAATTTGTAAACGCGTGGAAAACTTTTTCTATGGGTTCTACAATTCCGGGCACTCCCTTAATAACAGCCTCTAATCGTGCCTCATCACTCTTCAAACTTTTAAAATACGCGTGGGTCTTATGATTAGTATCAATATAAGTCACATATTTATAATGAGACACAATAACACTGCGCGGGTCTCTTACCATTAAAAAATTTTTAAAGTTTTTTTCTGTTAAGCGTTGAGCAATGGCTGCATCATGTTCTAAGTGCGCCAAATGATAGGCCCCTCTACTGGTATTACTTAAAATCCTTAAGACAGCTTTCTTGGTATGTGTAACGTTTCTAAGAGTACGTCTACCTGAAAAATGAATGCCCGGCATTTCATAAAGTACGCGGTCAAGCAGGTTGGTCCCGGCTTTAGGAATACTATTTACCAAAACTTTGGGACCATTAACCCTCCCCTTTAATCTTGAAAACTCCAGTGATTTTAAGAATGCAGATAATTTCCTTTTAGCAAAAATGCGATACCTGTCTAACTTTGTTTGTTTTTTCATTTTAAACAAATGATTTAGAATTCATTTCAAAAATTTTAATCAGAAATATTATATGTTAATGTACTGCCTAAAAAATCAAACAAAATTCATTCTTCCTTTTGATGGCCTGTAATTCAATTTTCGATTTCTTTCACCTATATATTTTGCAGGGATACCTCCTACTATCGTATAAGGCTTTACATCTTTAGTAACCACTGCTCCTGCGGCAACTACTGCTCCCTCTCCAATTTTCACATTAGGTAAAATTATAGCTCTGACAGATATCCAAGAGTAATCTTCTATGATAACAGGTCCTCCAACAACCCTAAAACACTCGTCATTATAATCGTGTTGCAATGTATAGATTTTAACATCGCTTCCTATATTTACGTTTTTTCCAATTAAAAGTTCCCTTCTACCATCCAGCTCACAATTGTGCCCAATGACTGTCCCCTCATCAATAGTGATTTTACGGCATTTTCTAAAGTAAAATCCACCGTATAAATTTACTTTTTCACTTATTTTAGCGCCATAAAAATGTCTCATAACAAAAATACGAACAGTGTGAGATGGGAAATTAGCTAGCCATCTCTGTAACAAATCAACAAAGCCCTTTACAAAACGTTTAAAATTATCTTTCATAAACCATTTTTATTATTCTTCGTATTAAAAACACTCCTTTAATAAAAAATAAGAGTACTTCAAATCTATTATAATAGCTATATTCTTTATCCAATTAGTAATTGTTCAAAACTGGAAGAAGTCTATTACTTTCTCCAATTTTTTAAATCTAACCCTGTTAGATTTTCTATTTTAGCGACATCTTCTGAAAAATATTTCTCAAAAATTTTAAGTCTTTCATCAGTTTCCAATTTTTTATCATTAACATCCAGTGGCTTATTATTTATATTAATGAGTCTCGTCTTAAAATATGCTTTTTGTTTCTCGGTAAGAATATTAGCAAAAAATGATCTTAACAAATTGGGTTGAAAAACTAAATCTCTCAATTTTTCATTTCTAGGTTCTGCAGCAGCATTACTTTGAACCTCCAAGTTCATTTGATCAGAATAAGGCAGGGATAAGAATTCAAGTAGCTCTTCAATTTTTGCCCTTTTATTTTTAAAGAGTTCTTCAAATAATATAAGATGTATATTCTCTCTTGGGAAGGTTTCAAATAAATATTTTATAGTATCAAAATACCTGCTTCTAAAGCAGTAGCCAAAATGATTCATCTCGTAATGACCAAGTTCTTTGGTAACATAATTATTCCGTATTACTGGACTTATTAATCTCTCTTTTTCTGCCTGTAATGCACCAATAAAACTAAGCTTCTCATAACCTCTTCGTTTGGACATTAGATAATGGGAATAAGCTCTTTTAACAGGATCTCTCAGGATAAAAACCACCTTTAACTCATTTCCAAAGAGTGCATGTAAACGTTCTAATGACCGATTTTGCAATTGAAGGTTAGGATTAATATTACCTATAGATTTTTCTTGGTTATAAGTCTCAAAAAAAGTCTGGTAAAACCAACCTAACCCCTTCTCATATCTCTCATTGATATCAAAAAATAAAGCCTCCTTATTTGTCGGAAGATAAATCTCAGGGTGGGAATTTAAAATATCATGAAGTGTAGTAGTCCCTGCTTTCTGAGCTCCAATACAAACAAAATCTAATTTCATTGACCTCTATATTTTAATATTCTTGCAGGAACTCCACCAACTATTGCATTAGCAGGTACATCTTTAGTTACTACAGCATTAGCGGCTATTATTGCACCGCTTTCAATCGTTACCCCTTTGGTAATAACTGCACCATATCCAATCCAAACATTATCTTTTACTATTATTGGCGCTGTTACAATGCCTTGATTTATCATTGGTTTATCTAAGTCTGTAAAATTGTGATCTGTATCCCTAATTGAAACGCCTTGAGCAATCATAACATTCTTACCAATCCTCACAGACTCATTGGATCCCACGACACTAAAAGAACCAATAAAAGATTTTTCACCCAGATAAATTTCACCAGATCCTTGAAGAATAACATCGCGTTTTATACTTGCACCTCTGGCTAATGTAATATTTAGAATACTGTTATTAAATTTAAATGTATTGATTGACACTCTTTTATGAATTGTGTTATTACCCTTCAGGGTTAAATATCGATTATACTTTAATTTTAAAAAAAAAGTATTTATTTTACTTAATACTTTATCGAGTTTTTTTATTGTAAACATAATTCTCACAAAAATTTAAAGATTTTTAAACCCGTTTTTTTTCTTACATAAATATAACATAAAGTCATATTTAATACAGTTGTAAATGCTGTAGCAACAGCAGCACCTGCAGCTTGAAAATTATTAATTAAAAAAAAATTCATTACCAGGTTTAGCACTACCGTAAACAAGGTGATATTCCGAATAATTTTTTCGTGACTAGTCATTACTAAAATATTGCCTACCGGTCCTGAGGCAATGTTAAAAAATTGTCCTACAGCCAAAATGACAAGTATGGGATATGCTGCAATAAATTCCGCTCCCCAAATACTTAAAACATATCTTCCCAAAAGAATAAAAATAAGTAATGAAACAAGTCCTATTCCTATTAAAACGGTGGTGACTCTTTGTAACAGCAATTCTAAAGCTTTTATCTGCTTATTTTTATACATAACCGCAATCTTTGGGCCAATAGTTGAAATAGTTATCTGGAGCAAAAAACTTGTCAAAAGCGCCAACTTAAGGGCTACATTATACAAACCTACCTCCTTAGTATTACTTAACCACCCTAGCATTATAGTATCTGCACTAGAAGAGATTAATAATGCAGCAGATACAATCAATAGAGGAAAGCCTTTATTGAGCATATGCCTGCCTAAAAAAACTGGTTTATAAGTTGTTTTATGACGATTTAAATAGTTCCAGTAAATCACTACGCTTAAGGTTACACTGGCTCTGCCAATAGCATATACTATTGCTATAGTATCGACACCTATCTCAAAATTAAACAACCATAGAAAAAAAAGAATAATCCCTATAAGAACCATACTAAGGGTTTGATCTACAAGATTACTCTGCCAAATTTTCTTATACCCCACTAATGCAGCAGATAAAATTCTAGAAATGATTTGCGGAGTAAATACCAATGCCAGAATTATAAGTGGTATCCTTAAACGCGGGGTGTCAAAAAAGTTATTTGCGAGACTATCTGCAAAGAATATAAGTGCTATTGTAAAAAAAACGGCTAAAACGCCGTTAATTATATAAGCCGTAAATAATACATCTCTTACTCTGTTTGGGTTAGAGTGGTCATCTGCTATAGCAACCTCTTTAATAATTACCTGTGAAAAGCCTAAAATAGAAATAATCAATAAAAAGGTAATGATTTGATTTGCCAGATTAATAATTCCCAGACCATCAGCTCCCAATGTCCTAGCTATAAAAATACTAACAAGAAAACCAGCCAACATCCCCAAAATCTTAACTACAAGTGATGAGCTTGATTTTTTAACCACCTCCAAAGTATGCTCGTCAAGAAGGCTCAACTTATTTTTAATTTTATTTATCAATGGACTATAGTTGCTATTTTCACTTTATACAAAAGGAAAAATTAAAGATTCTAATTTTGATTTCCTATTATTAATTAAGAAATTTTAAAGGTCATATTTTTTTAAATACCATTTTATGGTCTTTTTAATCCCCGTTTCAAAATTCTCTTCTGCCTCCCATCCCAGTTCTGATTCAAGTTTTGTAGCGTCTATTGCATAACGACGGTCGTGTCCCGCACGGTCTTCTACATAGGTGATCTGGTCTTTATACGAGCCGCTGGCTTTAGGTTTTAAGACATCCAGTTGTTCACAGATGCTTTGGGCGATATAATTGTTGTTGCGCTCATTCTTACCGCCTACATTATACACTTCGCCGGAGCGGCCTTTTTGATACGCCAGTTCGATCCCGGTACAATGGTCTAACACATACAACCAGTCTCTAATGTTCTTTCCGTCTCCGTAGATAGGTATGTTATCTCCGTTTAGGGCCTTACGAATCACTGTTGGAATCAGCTTTTCATCATGTTGTTTTGGGCCATAGTTATTCGAGCAATTGGTGATCACCGTATTCATCCCGTAAGTATGATGGTAACTGCGTACAATCATATCTGAAGCCGCCTTACTCGCACTATACGGAGAGTTAGGCGCATATGGGGTTTCTTCGGTAAATAAACCGGTTTCCCCTAAAGTACCGTATACTTCATCGGTACTCACATGATGAAAGCGGCAGTTTTGATAAGACTCTTTAAACTGAAAAGGCTTTTCCATCCATTTTTTAAAGGCCACATCGATCAATACAAAGGTTCCGTTAACATTGGTTTCAACAAATACCCCGGGATTCTTAATACTGTTGTCTACATGAGATTCTGCTGCAAAATGGATCACCCCGGTGATGTCATGCTCTTCAAAGATGTGTTCTATAAGGCTACGGTCTCTGATATCCCCTTGAATAAAGGTATAGCGTTCATGTCCCTCGAGCTCGCTCAAATTGCTTAAATCTCCCGCATAGGTCAATAGATCAAGGTTAACGACCTTAACCTCCGGGTTGTTTTCAATAAAATAAGGCACAAAATTAGACCCTATAAAGCCGGCACCGCCGGTGATTAAAATTGTTTGCATTAGTGGTTGTTTAAAAGTTGAACACATTCGGTTAGACTGCTTTTCCAGTAGGGGATTTCGGTATCAAAATCAGCTTTTAAAGCTTCTTTATCCATTAAGGAATAATGCGGGCGTTTTGCCGGGGTAGGATACGCAGACGTAGGGATAGGGTACACCTTACAGTCAAGGCCGGCCAGCTGCACGATCTCGTGTGCAAAATCATACCATGAACACACCCCTTCATTGGTATACTGATAGATGTTCACCGAAGGATTTTCGGTATAGATTGCTTTTTCTAAAATAAAACGGGCCAGATCCCGGGCATAGGTGGGTACGCCCACCTGATCGTAAATTACATTCAGGCGCTCACGTTCGCTCCCCAAACGCAGCATGGTTTTTACAAAATTATTTCCAAAAGAAGAGTACACCCAGGAGGTACGTATGATCAGGGAGTTAGCAGGGTTGATACGCTGCATAGCCTGCTCCCCTTTAAGCTTGGAAGCTCCGTAATAATTCACCGGGCTTGTTGGATCTGTGGCCAAATAGGGCTTACAGCCCGCACCATCAAACACATAATCGGTAGAGATATGAATCAACTTGCATCCCAGATCAGCAGCTACTTGAGCCAGCCCCGCTACGGCATGATGATTAATAGTGTCTGCTGCGCCGCAATCTGTTTCTGCCTGATCTACCGCCGTATAGGCGGCACAATTTACGATGACATCAATCGCATGATCTTGTACAAAGGCCGCCACTGCAGCCCCATCGGTAATGTTTAGACTTGTGGAGTCTGTAGCGATACATGTTACCTGAGGCAGACCTTCAGCCAAAAGCCCTAGCTCCGAACCCAATTGCCCCTTACTACCGGTGATCAAAAGTTTCATAGGTTATACAGATTTTGAGCATACTCGAAATAAGTGGCCTCAGCAAATGCCGGTTGTTTTTGGTCCTTATCAGAAAGCAATAATTGATCAGTCTCCAGTTTCCAGTCTATACCCAATTCAGGATCGTTAAACGCCACGCCGGAGTCTACCTCAGGGGCATAATAATTATCACACTTATAAAAAAATCGGGCCGTTTCAGAAAGCACTACAAAACCATGGGCAAAACCTCTGGGGATAAACAACTGTTGTTTGTTATCTGCACTCAATGCTACAGCAACGCTCTTACCAAAAGTAGGCGACCCCTTGCGCATATCCACTGCTACGTCGATCACTTTACCTTCGAGTACCCGAACCAGCTTACTCTGTGGGTAGGGAGGCAATTGATAATGTAACCCACGCAATACGCCATAAGCTGAACTAGACTCGTTGTCTTGACAAAAATTGACTTTATAACCTAGAAAGGCCTCCAAGCGATCCGCCCGAAAGGACTCCATAAAATACCCGCGATGATCCCCAAAGACTTTCGGCTTACAGATCACTACATCGGGGATTGCTGTTCGTTCAAATTCCATAATTATTTTTTTTCTGCACGTTTGATGAGGTATTGACCATACCCGTTTTTCTTTAGCGGTTGAGCTAAGGCTAGTAAATTTTCTTTGGTAATATAGCCCATCTCATAGGCGATCTCTTCAAGACAAGCTACTTTAAGCCCCTGTCGTTTTTCGATCGTATGAATAAAGTTAGACGCTTCTAACATAGATTCATGGGTTCCGGTGTCCAACCAGGCATACCCTCGCCCCATCAACACCACACGCAATTGATCTTCTTTCAAATATTCTTCATTGAGTGAAGTGATCTCCAATTCTCCGCGGGCACTGGGTTTGATGCTTTTGGCTTTTTCAACCACGCTGTTGGGGTAAAAATACAGTCCCACAACAGCATAATTACTTTTAGGTTGTTCGGGCTTTTCTTCAATACTCAACACCTTTCCCGAGGCATCAAATTCAGCCACCCCATAACGCTCAGGATCCTGTACATAATAGCCAAAAACGGTTGCACTCTTCTTTTCAGTAACATTTTTTACAGATTCCGCCAGTAAATTGGTAAATCCATGGCCGTAAAAAATATTGTCTCCCAAGACCAAACATACATCATCTCCACCTATAAATTCTTCCCCAATAATAAAGGCCTGAGCCAGGCCGTCAGGACTGGGCTGTATCGCATACGATAAGTGCAGCCCGAGATCAGAACCATCTCCCAGAAGTTTTTCAAAATTACCAATATCCTCAGGAGTTGAAATGATCAGGATTTCTTTGATTCCGGCCAACATCAACACCGACAAGGGATAATAGATCATAGGTTTGTCATAAACATTTAACAATTGTTTAGACACCCCTTTTGTAATGGGGTATAAACGAGTTCCGGATCCTCCGGCTAAAATGATTCCTTTCATATTATATAGCTTTGAATTATTCAACTAAAAACCAATTGTTTAATAAGTGCTCCCTATTGTAACGCATTTCCTCTTTGGTCTCCCAGTCCAGAACGGTCTTGCCGGCATACTTACAGATCGCACTTCCGGCAGCTGTGTCCCATTCCATAGTTGGGGCAAACCTGGGGTAACAATCGGCCTGGCCCTCTGCCACCATACAGAGTTTTAAGGAACTGCCTTTAGAGATCGTGGCGACTTCCCCGTGTTCTGCCTCCAGCGTTTTGATATACTCCACCGTTTCAGGCGATAAATGAGATTTACTGGCTACAGCGGTATACTGTTCTTTCTGGAGCGCCAATGGAAGTTGCTTTCCTGTATTCAATATAGCATCTACAGCAGCAGTAACAGCTACATCAACAGCTTTAAACGAACCTAGATCTTTAGCTGCATAAAACAACTCCTGAAGCACCGGTACATAGATTACGCCTAAGATCGGCACACCATTTTCAATCAATGCAATGTTTACGGTAAACTCCCCGTTCTTTTTGATAAACTCCTTGGTCCCGTCTATGGGGTCTACGATCCACAAATATTCCCAATCTTTTCGGGTTTCGTAAGCGATCCCCTTACCTTCTTCTGAAAGCACAGGAATACCGGTTTTTTCCAAATAAGACATTATAATATGATGACTTGCGGTATCGGCTTTGGTCAAGGGCGAGTCGTCACTCTTAAAATCTACATCAAAATCTTCATTGTGATAGATATCCAGAATGCGTTCTCCTGCTTTTAGCGCCGCTTCGATCGCAGTATGTAGTTGTGCTGTGATATTCATGTGTTTGTGGTTTGTGGTTGGATTAATGGTTTATAGGGGGTTGGGGGTTAGGGGTTGGTGTAATTGAAATCGGGAATTCGTTGACTGGTGTATTAGGGATTGGTTAAACTGTTAATTGGGGATTGGTTAAATGGTTTAATCGACTGTCTGGGGCTAGTGAATAATTAAATAAAGGATTCTAAGATCCAATCTTTTAAAATCATGCTATCAATTTTTATTTCCTGACCTCCACAGTTCCCAGTTCCCAAAACCTAATCCCTATTGCTTTCTTTTCTTAAATACTTAATGTATCCATTGATCAAGCGGGTACAGGTTGCTATTTTAGTTCTTAAGTGTTCCAGTTCATCTTGATCGATATAAGCACAAGCCATTGCTTCAATTCCGTGATCCAAGAGTTCTGTTAGCGAGCCTCTTGCGTGAATCAAAAAGCGAACATTATCCTTATAGTGATATCTTCCGTAGCCTTCGGCAACATTGGCTGTTGCAGACCGTGCTGCTCTAAGTATCTGCGAATGCAAGTCAAAACGTTCAGATTTTGGAAGCTTGGGTAAGATGCTAGTCCGAATGAACTGTTTTAATTCAAAACAATCTTGCCAGCACTTTAAATTCTCAAAGCCTTCTGCCATTTAAAATAGTACTCGTTACAGGTTTACTAGTCCCCAACCCCAATTCACCAGTTTCCCGAAAATCAAATCACCATCCCCGCAGCAACCGTTTCATTAGTACTTTCATCGATC
>Ga0031671_1024800_pt1 | contig 16274 bp, 19 predicted proteins | sample DeeseametaMP1603_FD_61749 | JGI IMG/M metagenome (GOLD analysis project Ga0031671, IMG submission 61749) | Metatranscriptome of deep ocean microbial communities from Pacific Ocean - MP1603 (Metagenome Metatranscriptome) | ecosystem: Environmental > Aquatic > Marine > Oceanic | place: South...
AAAAAAAAAGAAGGGTTGCGATAAATGGAATAAACAAAAATTTATGCGGCATGATCTGGCACCAAGACAACGTGGAAAAAGTAACTCGTCAAGCCAAATGATAAAATAAATATCAACCATTGAAAAGCAGTTATCCGAATAGCTTGATTGGTACAAACGAGTCATTGCCGAACCCATAGAATGCATCGGACTTGGCTCTCAGTCGGGACATCTGTTCCTCTGGGATATTCCAGAGGCGCTTCACGTCCGCAATTTTTTCTTTAGCAACTGGCAAAAGCATAATTGTCCCGATACTGGATCGCATTTCGTTTGTAAGTTGTTTGGGGTGCTGCAGGCCGCACAGGCTTCCCAGTCCGTACTTTCTCCCTTCAGTAAAGAAACGGTTAATAGGATCGAGCGGCGAATCTGCTAGAGCGGTAAAGAGCTTCACTTCGTCGAACCCAAACATCATGTCGGGGATTTTGGGATTTAGGTTTTTGCAGGTTCTAACTGCACTGTGAAAGGTTTTCTCCAGAAGCAAATAGAAAATCGGCTGCTGATCAGCCTGGTTCAATGAAGTCAGATCAAGAACGTTGATCGCTCCTCGTTTTGCTGAAATATTTTCGCCATCAAAAAGCCCGGAGATAATCGCCCCCTCGATCATATCGTGAATTGCCTCTAGTCTATTCAGACTGCCGCTGAGCGATGGTAGCTTCTCCCCTGTTTGCAGCTCTGCATCCAACATTTTTTCAAAGGCTTCCATAACTGAGGCCTTGTGGCCTTCAATTTCCTTCTCAAGCGCTTGTTGATCCTCAGTACTGCCAGCCTCATTCTTGATACGGAACGCGGCCCTTTGAGCTTTTTTTCGTGCCTCTTCAATTTCGTCAAAGATGTCTGTTCCGGACCTGGATTTTACGGCTTTGATCTCGTCATCAATCGTAATGAGAAGATCCCTCATGCTCGGAGGCTCAAGTCTCCAGGAGCGAGGATCCTCCATGACAATGCCCTTTCGTTCGTAGGTTCTAGTGATTAAGCGGCGCAGCTGGGTTTTCTGCCGCGAACCGATCGAAGGATTGAATAGCCTCAGCGTCTCGAGAACACCTATCACGGCATGGTGAAATCCGCCGTACTGGTCGTCTGAGTGAATCGCAAAAGGGTTAATGCCTGCTGTGCCAGGGCCATAGCCAAACTTTATTTCGTTGACCCTCACGCCTTTCATGTCGTGGTTAGAGGAGAACTCCGCGAAACTGTAGTCACCCTGAGTGTCAAGAATAAACTGGGTTACACCCTGTGAGGCGAACTCAATTGCCATTTTTCGAATTGTGAAAGTCTTGCCAACACCAGAGGTTCCTATCAGCGCGTGATGGAAATTCGACGCTTTCATCATCGAGTGCGTCAGTGGAGCTTGTGCACCGTCAAGCCGCCGGCCGATTTGAAAGGCAATATCACTGGGATCTTCCGGGCGCAGTGGCGTTACTGTTGAAGCGTTAGGTGTTGTCATCGTTAACCACATTATAAAACAAGTTTTACATATAGTACCTTGCGAATTTGCCTTTAGCAACAGGATTGATGACCGCGCCCTTTCTCAGACGTGAATTCCGCTTCACTTTTTGCAAAATTTGATGTCGTTGTCGTACCAATTTGCTATATTAAAAAGCGTGGTGAGACTAGGAAATTTTGGAATCTGACACAGCGTGATTTCAGTTTCTGTAGGAGTCTGAAGTGAAATGTTTTTTTGACCAGTCACCACTCAGGGTTAAGGTTCTGTCCCGGAGGGCACGATATGAAGACTGCAAGAAAACTTGAAATCGCGGAGCCAGTGCTCGGTGAAAAGCGTGAAAAGAGAGGCCCTACCGCCCTTTCTGAGCTTCATTTTAATCAGAGAAGCGAATTGGGTGCGGCCCGAGTAACCACTAAAGCCAGAAAAACTTTCAAGAAACGAAAAGACATTAATGATCTTGATAGTGCTCTTGCGTACATTGACGATCTCGAGCAGCAGTTATCTCTGGCTAAAGAGCAAGCCAAAGCCAGTGACGAAGCTAATAGAGAAATGGCTCAAAAACAAAAGCGCCTGCTTCGCACGATTGAAAGCATCTATGTTCGCTCGGCCGACGCTATTGAGAATATTGAGTGAGACTTGCCAACAGAACAAAAGAAGGGGCGCCTCGAGGCGCCCCTTCTTTTATTGTCCCTTTATTTAGCGCGGGCCAGCGTGCATTGTGTTCGAGGGTCCATCGGCAGTCGGAGCAGAGAAGACCTTTTTAATAGCTTCCACAACAGCTTTAACGGCCTGCATTGCCGATTCGATAGAAGCAGCAATGTTCTCCATCACCTTTTTCTCGCCTTTTCCTGGCTCCATGCCTTTAAAAACACTTTCCATCTTGTTTGATAGTGACTCAAGGCTCTTAGACATATCCGCCTTTTTTGCCAATTTTTGGCCTTGCTTTGAGCTGAGTGTGTCCGCAAAACCTGCTGCGGTCTTTTCAAAAACCTGAAGTTTCTTCTGCATTCTGTCAGCGTACTGCTTCTTCTCAAAGGCGCCTTTAGCAGACTTCATAGCTGATCGATCGGCCTGAATTGCGTCTAGTTGAGAACTTAGCCCGCTAACATTGCTCTTTAGGTCGGAGGTCATTTTCATCTGATTTTGCTTGTGTGTGTCATAGAAGCCTTTCAGATTCTTAACCCCGCCTACAAGCCCCTGGCCAAGAGCTTTTGATACGCCGTACCCCAACCCTGATCCAGCTTTAAATGCATTCACTGCACCACCGACCATGGCCGCCCCTACATTTGATTCAACGGGCGCTTGCTGGGGTTGCTCTTTACCTTTATTTCCAGGGCCATCCTTTTCGTTTTCTCTTTTCTTTTCTGCTTCCTTGGTCGGATCCTGAGTATCCTGAGGCTGTGAAGTAGGCTCATTTACCGGCGGATTTTCCTTGGCAAATTTAAGCATGACCGAAGGGCTAAATTTCGAGTAACCCTTAGCGTGCTCCTCCTCCAGTTTTTTGAGAAGAGGCTCGTCGTCTGCTACCTCATTTTTTAAGTAATTCTTGATAACTTCGTAATCAAGCTCGCTAACCCCGGATACTTGGGCTAATTCGTCCAAGTCTTTGAGCATCTTGAATACTGGGCGGTCACCGGCAATTTCATCAACTATCAACTGCTCTTCCGTTTTGGTTCCACCGAGATCGCTTGGCTCCCCAGGCGCCTTGTTTGTCGACTCTGCATCTTGTTCAGCCATAGGAGCCTCCTGACTTCCTGCTAGCGGTTCTGGAGATTCCTCCAAATCAGGCCCTTTGCGTGCCACTTCTTTGTACTTTTTTTGGATGTCCACCGACTCACCATATTCAGGTTTATCAGTGAGATACGATAGATCACTACCTTCGAAATCGTCCTCAAAAGCAGCTTTACGATCGTTCGAAGGTTCCGGAATGGGGCCCTCCTCATACATTTCTGGAGGTGGCCCTTCGATTGGAGGGGGCGCATCATTGACAGGTGGCTCAAACCCAAACATGGCGGGATCTATCCCGTCATCAGGTGCTGCCTGCTGCATCAAATCGTCATATTGAGCAAGCTCCGGATCGACTGGAGGAGCATTTGGAGCTTCAAAAGCCTGTTTGACGTTCGCATTTAGCTCAAGAGGGATGTCACTTATATCAACATCGATGTCCGGCATGTCCGCAATCTGCTGAACCCGAGCAACATCAAGCTCTCGCTGCTCTGCAAGCATCCGGTTAAGATCATCACTCAAAGTGACCGACAGTTGTGAGGCCAGATCCTTTATCTGATTAACCGGAATCGATTGAGCTCCCGGGAAATTCTGGTTAATAAAATTGATGTCAGACAGAGTAACGGCCATAGCTTCCACAACCTTTATAAAACTTGTTTTACAGTTTAAAGGTAATTCTTGTGATGGTCAAAGATCATTCAAGCGCTTTATCCCTGGCCAAGGCTGCAAGTTGCAGTAACTCGACTTGTCCCCGCCGGTATTCTTGGAGCAAGGCAGCTAGCCTGGCAGCTTTGTTTAAAGCCCAGCGCTGGAGCATGACCCTATCAACCATCATTTTTGGGTTATTAGTCATCTCCACACCGAAACGTTCTTCGTTTTCAGGAGATGCAGCTGCATCAAGAGCAGCCTCGATAGGCAACACTCCATCGCCAATAACCGCCGTTTGATCGTTATTAAACATAGAGCCTGCCAGGTTGGCGCTGCGTTTCGTTTGGTAGATACCCTCTTCTACCATCTGCTCTTGCCTGACATTAGTATTTCTAGGGCTGATTGCGCCATGCAAATACGATCGGCTAACACCGTTACCGATGAGCATCATCCTAAGGAAATCTACGCGCTCTTTTTTCGCCATGTCTTGCACTGCCGGCTCGTAGACTGCGGTTAGCCCTTCTTGGCTTTGGGACACATTAATGATTGCATCGTCGAGGACCGCCATACGCTGGCGTTCATAAGCACGAAGATCATTAACTATTCTCTGCCTTTCCAGTCCGAAGTCAGCACCGCTGTAATTTGCAAAGCTTAATATTTCCTCAAGAAATCGAGGGTTGCGGTCTGCCCTGGTGAAGGCCGACACTCGATTTGGGAGTTCACGCTGAATATCGCTGTTATTGGTTGTAGCAGATGCCGTTCTGGCGATTGAAACGTTAGAGCAGGCATCCAAGTATGGGGCGACTTTCGCGTCTGATTTCTTATTGTGAATGGCGCTAACAGCATCAGTTATTCTGGCTGAAGTGTTCGCCGCAATATTTTTGTCGCTGTTCTCTTGATTTTCCCTGAGATCGATACCTGTTTTTTGTTCGAGTCGACTTAAAACCTCTTGTCGTGCATCGTTGATCCGGGTCTTGATCTCATTCTGAATCATCTGCTGCACCTTCGCAGCGTCAATAATGGGTATGCCTGCGGCAAAGCCTACCGATGGCAGGACAAGAGCAATCGCGAAAAATAAAATGAAACTCTTCATGTTCAATGTCCTTACATGGACCAGGGCACCACTTCAGAGATCATGGCATCCGCAGCCTGGGCGGTAAGTGCAAATTCCTGGCTTACCAACTCATCAAGAGAATCAAGATCAATGTCTGCGTCATTTGTAAACGCCGGCAATTCTGCATGAAGGTTTCTTATGGCAGCTAACAAGGCATCAACATCTATTGGCTTTTCGATTTCAGAAAGCCACTTCTTGGCTTTCTCAGGCTCCGCAAGCATCTCATCAACATCAGAGATAAGGTTGTTTATGCAAAGACGCCATGCTCTCTGCGCTATGCCAATGAGTTGGTCCGCTATTCCGAGCTTTACTCCGTTAATGTCAGATTTTGAAAGGTGCTCGAACCGGCTCACTTCACTTTCAGCCACTTCAGCAATAAAATCCGCAGTTTGATTCACTAATTCTGCAACGGCTGACCCAAGCCCCATATCGTAGGCTTCAACATAGGCCCTGAATTCTGAAAGTGCTCCACGCACGTAGGATCGATCAAACACTATATTGGTTGGGTTGTAATATGTGCTACCCAATCTACTCCACGCATCGAGCGCAATATCTGTAACAACCGGCATAGTTCTTACAAATATTTCAAAACCGTCTGCCACCGTCAGGTTGTGTGAGCGTTCGGTGGAGTACGATTTGGCTCGGTCAGAGACCAGCGTCAAGACATAGCTGACAGCGATTTCTGCGTCCTGGCCGAGTGGCATCTGATCAACGGCTTTCCTGATTTTTAAAGCGGCTTTTAAAATTTCTGACTCAGCTGAGTGGATAAGCTGTTCAAGACTTTTTTCTTGATTAGCAGGGCGGACATCTTCAAATGTGTTGTCCGCTTCTTCAGCTGTTCGTGCAAGAACGTTCTTGGCTTGATCTAAGGAGATGCTGCCGCAAACAACGTCACTTGCGTAGCCTGCAAGAACAATCGCCAAGTCATGTCTTTGGCTGTTTTGTACCGCAGTTTTTTCTGCAATAACTGACCATAGATCATGGTAAACCTGATAGGCCTCTCCAAACTGGGCTTCAATGCTGTCACTTTCGGGGTCTACGCCGTGCAACAGGTTTCGCGAAACCCCCAGAGCAGTTGTTAGATCGAGACGTTTACTCATTGATTAACACCTATGGTCCAGTTGGTGTGCGCTCTGGCTGAGCATCCAGGGAAAGGTCTTGCCCCAAAGACAAAACAAGCTCGCGATTAGCGACCATCATCTGCCGAAAGCCAAAGGCTATGATCTCTGAGGGTGCTTCAAAGGCGACCTCTTCACGTTGATCGTTTTCAAAGTCAGCCCCAAAAAAATATCCTGGCACACCCTTCAGCCGAGCCACGTTCTCATTTACTGGCTCGCAGAGTTGCTTTACAGCCTCCCTGGCAATCAATAGCGCAAGACCGACCTCTGAACGAGCGTCGATAGACTCTATGGCCCGGTAACTGGAAGCTGCCTCGGCATCAGAGAACTCTTCAACAGGTTTCAATTGAAGACCATCTCCAGAAGTATTTGATTTGGCGTACCCACAATCCCAAAGCCTTGCACCATATTGCGTTACAGCTATACGATCACTAGCAAGCATGAGTGAAGATAAACCACCCTGCTCACCAACCACTGCATCGACAAAATCTAAAGTGTTATCACCATCAAGCTGAAGCTCGTAACTGGTTAAGCCCTCCAGCTCCATGGCCCTCCTGAAAATGCTAGCTGCTAACTGCGTTGTCTTGTCTTTCATATCGACCTTTGCCGAAACATGCGATAAAATAACTGAAGCGCCAAATCAAGGAGCATGACTGAATGATAAATCATTTTGTGGCAACCGGGCAAGATGAACTGCGAGAGGAGCTCTCCCTTCTCGTCCAGCTTTATCGGTCTTTCCTGAATTTTTCTCCGCGCCATGGAAGAGGAATAATGGGGAGGTACAAAAAGACATTCTTCCTCGATCGAGCCTTTTGCAATCAGCTTGGTTTTATGGCCGGAGAAGAGGAATTTATTATTGGTCTCCCGTCTCAGAAATATGACGTCGACGTTTACGAGTCTTTCAGCAAAGTACAGGCTTGCTCCGGATTTCTGGTGCACCCCCTTGAATACTTGTTTCTCGTCATGCACGCAGGGAACGAGGACACCAGGCACTCGAATACCATTGCTGTCGCACTCCCCTTCCCTCGGTCTTTGCACGACAAGTTGGCTCATATCGGTCGCGTAACCTTTGTCAAAATGAACGAGCAGAATGAATACCTTGGAAGTAGAGCAGAGACCGGCGATTCATTTGAAATAGAGGTACGCAAGGATAAGTCAATGTTTTGGGAGCGCCGATAAAGCGCTCCATCCCATCAACCCATTCCTCCCGGTCCACCCCGGCTGGGGCCCTTAGCCGAGGGGTCCGCGACCCCCTCATAATTTATCTCCTCAGGGTTGTGGTGAGTAACGTCATACCCATCAAGTCGAGGCCTGGCTTCATCGTTCATTAGGGCCGGCATTCTCTCCACCATGGTCAACACTGCCTGAGGATCTGCGGAAGATCGCGTTAAAACCATGCAGTTGTTGTGCGTGGCACTGAAGTCCATATCAGCGAACTTACCCTCTTTCATCAGCATTACATCGCCCTTCTGTACAAGCGTTGCAAGCAAGCCATCGGATGGCCCAAAGACTTTTATGTTTGTAAGCCCACCCGGCGAGAGATCCACTTCGACTTTGGTTTCAATGCCAGCTCTACCAGCATTTGAACTGATAGAAATAGATTTGCTTTCTTCATTCACAGAAACACGGTAGGGGATTTCCTCGCTGACCACTTCATCCATGTCTCCGTCCGTGAACCAGTTTTTATCCTCGTAACGAAGACTTCCCTCGAGCCGAGCATCTTGCGCCTGACGCACCGGTGAAACATCAAGATCATCAAGGTTTACTTCCATGCCTAACTGATCACGCAACTGGTCGACTACAGCATGCTTAACCATATCCTGAAGCTTGGCATCATCAATGCCTTTTAAACCCAGCTGGTTACGAATTTTGCCGAAATTAATGCTGATGTCTGCAGGTTGGTATTTGCTCATGATGGATGCTCCAGGCAATAATCAAAAAGGGTTGCGCGTCTCGTTATCGCTGCGCTTCGTGCTGATCTTTAAAATCTCAGGACGCTCTGCCGGTTCATTGCCGAGGTCATCTAACTCCAATGTTTTGCGAAGCTCAACAAGTGATTTCGACCTCCGCTCAATCATTCTAATGATCGGCTCGAGAACGCCGGCTTTTGAAAGGATTCGCAAAAAGAACTCCATATTCATGCCAGCTTTTTTGAGATTTTTGAGCTCGGACAGGTCCTCAACTTGCAGCTTGTCGACATAAGGCTTGCCTTTCTCATCAGTGCGGAACACCCCGTATACAGCTCTATCCCAGCTGGGCTGATTGCTACCAATCGATTTGATGAACTGAACTTTTGATCTGCGGGGAAGTGCACTTAGGAGCTGGAGAATTGCTTCTGCAATTCGCCACATAGGATCGTTAACCTCGGGAGGGTCTTTCAGCTCGCCGCCGCGACGAAGCTCATTATGGAGGTCTACGCAAACTGCCGCGGCATCACCTTGAAGGTCGACACCCTTTTCAACTGCTGAGTTGACCGCATCTGCAAAGAGTACCTCCGATACAGACTGGAGTCCTTGGGCTTTCGCCGCTTCCTCGGCTTTCTGAATGTGTACTTTTCGCTGGAGGTCGGCGCCACTGGCCTCAACCTGTACGGGCACAATGGCCGGCTTAGACTTTGTGTCCTTACCAACAGCGTAAAGGAGATAGCTCTGCTTCTGACTCATAATTCTTCCAGTTGAACGATCTGGAAAAATCATAATATAAAATAAGTTTTATGTAAAGACGTCAAAGCCCGAGCGTGCGATCAGAAAACTGCAGCTCTGCATTCGGACTGGGATCGGGGGTCAAGCTATTCTCGAATTTCGAGAGATCTAATTCTGCGAGTTTAAGCGCCTTCTCAATTTTTACTGCCATTTCAGGTTGAGGATCGAGGAGCGTTGCTTCAATGGCCCTTGCGATATTGGGCTCAAGCAAAGCCGGAGCCTCCAATTTGTGCTTGTGCAAAAATGCAACGCCCCTGGAACTCAGACGCCCATTCCTGTCGATCAGTGGTGAATAATTCTTGGAAAGCGCAGCCCATGAACTTGGGTGACCAATACCCTGCCCTGATAAGGTTAAGGCGATGGAGGTTTCCTTGTTGATCGGCAAAGAATGAGAGCGAGGAAGTACCCGTGGCGCCCCCTCCAAAATGTCTGTCGATAACGAGAAGGTTGAATATGGATAGCTGTATGTCTGCCCTCTGCACTCGGCAATTGTAGATGTATATGCTTTCCCGCCTTTAACGACTCGAACATTGGTTCGTGATTTCTGGTCACTCATTGCGAACAATGTCGCATTACATATAAAGCGATGAAGGGTTTGTGCTAACTCACTTCTCCTACCTAAAGCCCGACCTCTTCTGGGATGGGAATCAACGTATCGAGTGACATAGATTCCAGGATGAGGCGCCCTGTTTGACCAAGGCTTTTTTTGGCATTGATTCTCGAAACCTGATTCGTCGGCCAATATTTCGAGCGCATCGTGCGCTGAATTGTTGAGAGACATTGAGTCTGTTCTGAAATAAGAAATATCATCCGAGATGTAGAGCTCTTGTAGAGCTTCGAAGGTTTCGGTAGGGGTTGCGCCAAGCTCTGGGCCAAGAGCGTATAAGTGACGAAGCTTTGGTAGGTCTCCTGGTTTTTCGTGGTTGAAACTTACTTCATTATCGGACACATCAAAATACTGCTCCAAAAATGCTGCCTCACCGAAGTTCTCCTGATTATGAGTTAAGCTCGTTCGTTTAGTGGTGGGCAGTGGTGACCCGGCAGCAGAGCCCAAAAGAACTCCGGCGGTTCTGCTTAAAAACATTCCGTCATTACCGGAGAAACCAAGAAGGCGATCAAAAATTCGGCGAGTTAATGCTGGTGGTTCTGCAGATGAGACGATTCGGAGATTTTCCAGCGCAGAGGAAACCGATTTCGGCGTAAAGTCGAACATCTCAGCTCTGTAGGTTTTTCGATCACCCCGGATCTGCCCAATGGTCCACGCAATCAGGTCCCCCTCCTCATCCGGGTCCGTAGCCACCACCAAGTCGGCCGCCATCAGATCCTCTGAGATAGACTTGCAATGATCGGGATTAACCGCCTCGAATCTTTCGACGCCAAGTGACTTGGTAATTCCCATGTTGCTCGATGGAAGATCAAAAAGTCGCCCGTATGTCGCAATAACCTTGGCTTCTACCTGGTTCGCTCGAAGGGCCCGTTTGAGCGCTGGAGCTTTGTGCGGAGATTCGATGACGATAATCATCAGTCGAATATAGACCAATCATCGGAAGATTCGGTTGATGTCCCCTGCCCTCCATTAATTCCCGGCGTGGAGACGTTTTGCCTCGATTGATCAAGAGAGTTTCGTGCAGCATCGCCGGCACCACTTTTGAGGTCATCGGCCAACTGAGACCTTCCCTCTTCAGTCGCCAATTGACCGAGCGTATTGGTCAAATCGTTATTCAGTGTGCGATCGAAAGAAATGCCATTCTCCAAAGCATCAGATATTCCGCTCATGTCAACGCCTGTTTGTTCACCGAATTGTGCGAGGTCTTCGGGAGAGACGACCTCACCAATCGCACCTAAAGCACCCTCTAGACGCTCGTTAAGTCGACCTTCAAGATTTGAAACAACACCTTGAATGGTACGACAGGCGTCATTCCCGCTCGAAGAGTAACCGGAGCCAGTTTTCTTTGGCAGACCATCAAGCGAAAGGGAGATGTCACACCCTTCGTTTGGATTGGTGTAATGATAAGGACTGGCCTCTCTTTTAATTGAAAAGTCGAGATCTTCGCAGTCTTGCATAACGGCATTACGAGGCGCTTGTTGAGCCAAAACTTCTGCGTTAGAAACCAAGGCGGTAACAAGAAGGATGATCAAGCCTGGGTACCTTTTAGGCATACTCTGAAACCTCTTCTGCGGAACGAACAAATGAAGAAAGCTGGAAGCCAACCTTAACCATGAACTGCACCCTGTCCCGAACTACCTTGGCGCTGCTGACATCGCCATCCCTTGTAAGGCAAATGCGATTTGCAACCATGAAGCACGCAGTACCAGACCCAACCTCGTTCTCAGCGAGTGATCTTTGAAGACTATCCTTTTCAAGGAAGGCCAAGGCGGCAATGCATTCTCGGAACGGAACAGACGCGAGGCAACTTATTAAATCCCGAAAAACATCAGTTTGTTCTGGCGAAGGGGGTATCTGAACAACACCTGGAAGGGATGACTCAATGCTGTCGAAGAGCTCGGGAAGCTCATCCCTTTGGTATACCCACGTCTCTCTCTCTTCTGCTGAAGCGAGAACTTCCTGAATTTGCGGGCTGAAATCATTCCAAAACCGGGTGATGTCTGATTTTGATAAAGTCTTGGATGCCACAAGCCACCTTGTCTTCGAATTAGATTTAAATTATAATAACATTAGTTTCAACTCAGGACAAGCAAGGATTAATCGTGAGCTTCAGCAAGAATCTTGGCGATATGTTGTTTAAAGAAGGGTGGTCGCTTGGCCCTTTATCCGATTACGTTGGTCCAGAGACTGAAAACCGGTTGCTGGAATTCACTGGCTACGACGACAGCCAACAGCGAGAAGAGTTATGTCTTGACGGCCTTAAGCAGGCTCAAGTTATCTCCCAGAAAGAATATGTAGAGGCTTTAGTCAAGGGGATGGTGCCAAGTCAGGAGCACGCTGATCGAAGGATGCAGCCAGCACCACAAGTTGATGCAATTCTTCCCAATGGCAAGAAGGTTACATTAGGAGAAAAGGGCAATGAGCCGAAATTTACTGGTTAGTTTGGTCTTTGGTTTTTCGGTCTTAGCTTTCACTCCTGTCAAGCAGGCCGCTGCCGGCATACCTGTCATAGATGCCACTTCCGTTACTGTTGCCCTCCGTAAGTTGGTAACTGACGTCAAGTCATGGGCCCGTGATGAGGCTTTGAAGCGAGCAGGCATGGAAAACGATCTCCAAATTGCAAAGAACCAAGAAGCTACAGATACGAATATTGCAGCCAATACCATTATTAGAATCACAGATGCTCTTGAAGAAACTCATAACAAGGCCATGGACGCGCAAGTGACACCAAGCTTCATGGCGTGTAAGAACGTATCAGTATCTCGGGCAAGAGATAGCGCAGAAAGATCTTCAAGAGAAATCAGCTGGCAGGCGATGGCCGATTACTGGAATGACGAATTAAGACCGCCCGGAACGAGCCGCAGTGGTTACCGCCGGGAAAAGAACGCACAGATAACTGCAGAAATGGATGCCTTGAATCAAGAATTAAGCGGTACCGGAAAAGAGCAAGCGTTTTCAAGAGCCGATGTTTTTTTGCGCGTCGGGCCTTACAGCAATGACCTGGTGTATAGCGACGCAGAAGTTAGGTCAAGCGAACTGTTCGTTGATCTTTTGGTCGGACCCTATAGTGAACGCGCAGAGTTGCTTTTAGGTGATAAAACTCTTGAGGAGCTCACAGAAAAAGAAAGAATTCAGCTTGCTCAAGCAACCATTAGAAAAGGTGCTGTTCGGGCCATACTTGAAAAGATTAGAGCTGATTATTTACCAGACGATCAAGGCAACAGCATTGCACTTGCGCGGGAAGATTTCATCATCAACAGTCGTTTTGCGAACGACGAATGGCATAAGAAGATCACCTGCACGTCCCAGACAGGTGACCCTGGGAATTGCGCTAATGACTCCATCGTATTGAAAGAAATTGCAGTCATGATGGGGCAAGAGCTAGAGCTGGGAAATGAGCTCGTCAAGCAAAGGCGTTATTCGAATATGTTGTTGTCCTTATTGGCGACAGCCGACGATATCGAGGGTCAGTGAAGCTCATGATTCGAGTACAGATAGCAGTAGCACTGGCATTCCTTTGGGGATATCCGGAAATAGGCTTGGCGCAGCAGATTGACCCAAATTTGGGCGCCGCACATGCAATGAAGCAAGTCGGTGGGCTTGCCGCGCTTATATGGGCAGCATCAGCTCTCGGGGGGTTGCTGATGGTCGTAGGCTCTATCAACAGATGGATGAAAGCAGACACCTCAGAGCGGGAGACCATGGGTCCGGGTAAATTATTGACTGGAGTATCTATTGGTACGCTAGCAATCATGCTTCCTTTCGTTGTTGTGATTGGCGGAAATTCTTTCTTTGCGCCGGAAAACCCTGTCAGTTCAGTAGAATTTCAACGTATAGCTATCGATGGTACACTGGCTCAGGCGGAAACCCTAAGCATCCAGACAGGGCCAGGCAAGTATGTGCCAGCTGGCGCCTTGATAGCCTTCTACGGAATTCTGATCGCTATCGGCTTGATCTCTATTTATATGGGATTAAAAGATGCCTACATTTCCATTATGTTTGGAAATGATATGTACGGAACAAGCCTGCCATTTAAGACAGGGAAAATACTTGGACACTTTGTTTTTGGTTTAGGTCTTATATTTATCAACAAGACGCAATGCCTCTTGGTGCTTAGTTTTGGTGGCTCGCAGAGTATGTGTTGGTGAATTTACTTGATATATAAAAATTCTAGCTCAAATTGTGAACGGCAAGAATTAATTGATAATGGATAGTGATAAATGGATACGACTAAATCCGCGGTAAATTTCACTAACGATGGAAGGCATTCCGATTCCAAGGGAAAAAGAGCATTTGATTGCCCGCATGCAGAAGGAAGCCGCACAGCAATGATTTCGCTTCATGGCTTTTGGCATGGTGTAACGGAAAGTGATTGCCCCTTTTCCGCTGACAGCAATGAAGCCAATATTTGGCTTCAAGCCGTTTGGGTTAGGTGTGGCTGGCGCTGTGCTGATCTAGGTATTCCCATGGCGTCAGGTCTCCCAGTGAATCGTGGGGACGCTCATCGTTGTACTCCGTCATCCAGGATTCGGTCAGCTCTCGGACTTCGGTGAGGTTCCGGAAGACATACATATTCAGGATCTCATCACGGTAAGTCCGATTGAAGCGCTCAACATACGAGTTCTGAGTGGGTGTGCCTGGCTTGATAAACTCCAGCTCGATACCGTGGTGCTCAGCCCAATCTGCCAAGGCAATCGAGATGAATTCCGGTCCGTTATCCATGCGTAGTTTGGCCGGGTAGCCTCGCCAAGCAATGATGCGCTCAAGAACTCGTATGACCCTCGGTGCCGGCAGGTTCAGATCAACCTCAATAGCCAGTACCTCCCGGTTAAAATCATCTACCACGTTAAACGTCCGGAACCGGCGACCACAGAACAGGCTGTCGCTCATAAAATCCATGGACCAGCATCGATTAACGGTGGCTGGCACGCTTAATGGCTCCGGAGTTCGTGTTGGGAGTCGTTTCTTGCCCCGTCGTCGTTTATTCAGGTTGAGTGCACAATACAGCCGGTGGACCCGTTTGTGATTCCATCCATGGCCCCAGCGTCGCAGCACCTTGAACAGCTTGCTGAATCCGTAGGCGGGATAACGTTCAGTCGCGCTTTGAAGCGCTGCAATCACCGGTTCATCCCGGGAGGTGTCCGGCCGATACCGGTACACCGTGTCACTGATGCCAGCGATTCGGCAGGCCCTGCGGATGCTGACACCGTGAGCCTGCTTGAGGTAATCCACCAGTTCTCGTCGAACGGCTGGCTTTACAGCTAATGGAATGGTCCGCTCCCACCTTCCATAATTTTCGAAGGCACACAACCAAGGAGAGCAGCTATGTCAAACAACAAAAACGTTGCGACTTTCGGAATCGATCTGGCCAAATCACTTTTTCACGTCTGTGGTCTGGATGCTGACGGCAAACGAGTCGTCAGCAAGAAGCTCAGACGAACACAAATCGTGACGTTTTTTGCCAATCAACCACCCTGTGTCGTGGCGATGGAGGCCTGTGCAGGTGCTCACTGGCTTGGGCGCAAACTCAATGGATTGGGCTTCCAGGTTCGAATTCTACCCGCTCAGTATGTGAAGCCTTTCGTGCAGAATCAGAAAAATGACGCCAATGATGCGCTGGCAATTGCTGAAGCCAGTCAGCGGCCATCGGTTAAACCGGTACCGATCAAGACCCAATCTCAGCTACACCTCCAGGCTCTTCATCGAGTGCGCGACCGTTTGGTGAATCAGCGAACTCGTTTGATTAATCAGATACGTGGGTTCTTGTTAGAGGAAGGCATTATTTTGCGCACCGGTGTTGGCAACTTCAAAAGCCAACTTCCAGCAGTGTTAAGCGATCCGTCTGAGGAAATTTCGCCGGCAATGGCTGCTTTGATAAATGAACTTTGGGACGAACTGCTTGGTCTTGAAACGCGCCTCAAATCAATAAATTCCCAGATTGAAGCCTGGGCCTCTCAGGATCAGTCAGCCCGTCGACTCCAATCTGTGCCGGGCATCGGAGCGCTTTCTGCGACAGCTATCATCGCTGCAATTGGTAACGCGGCTCAATTCAATAAAGCCCGTGATTTCTCGGCCTGGCTGAGGTTAGTTCCAAAGCAGCATTCGACGGGAGGTAAAACCACCCTTGGTAGGATTAGTAAATCTGGTAACCCCTATATAAGACGCCTGCTGATACATGGTGCTCGCAGTTGCATGCTGCATCTAAACAGAGAAAAGGATCGTCTAGGGGCGTGGATCACCGACCTCGAAAGACGAATGCCGTTCAACAAGGTTGTTGTCGCCTTGGCCAATAAATTGGCTCGCATCGCGTGGGTAATTCTCACCCGACCAGCCGCCACTTACGAACAGGTTCAAGCAGCCAGACCAGCAAGCTGTTAAACAAATCACACCCATTCAGAGTTTTGCGATGGTATGAACAAGATGAACAAACAGTCGATCGGCATAGCGTAAATCCGGGACAAAAAGCGGGCTCAGAGCCCTTCGAAGCTATTTGGAAACGCTATGTGCGGATATTCATCATGGCCTTGGCGTCAAAAGCGCCTGACTCATGAGAGGCCGGATACATTTTTGCGAACTGTCACTGGTCATCGGTCGTGCCTTGCAAAAAGGGAGCGGACCATACATTTTTTTCGATCACATCCTTCAGCAGTTTGTGATCAAGGCTCAACTCAGCGTACATCTGCTTCAGGCGGCGGTTTTCCTCTTCCAACTCCTTCAGGCGCTTCACGTTAGAAGCCTCCATGCCGCCGTACTTCGACTTCCAGTTGTAGTAGGTCGCATCGGAGATGCCGTACTCCCGGCAGACTTCCTTGACCAGGCGACCGCCCTCGACCTCCTTCAGGATCTTGACGATCTGTGACTCGCTGTATCGTGATTTCTT
>Ga0031671_1018771_pt1 | contig 16091 bp, 25 predicted proteins | sample DeeseametaMP1603_FD_61749 | JGI IMG/M metagenome (GOLD analysis project Ga0031671, IMG submission 61749) | Metatranscriptome of deep ocean microbial communities from Pacific Ocean - MP1603 (Metagenome Metatranscriptome) | ecosystem: Environmental > Aquatic > Marine > Oceanic | place: South...
TTTTTTCCAGTTCAAACAAACCCGCGAGCGCATCACCTTCCGGGATATCATCAAGACCGGAGATGAAGTGGCAGCTTCCTACCTCAACATCAGTGCCGCCGATCTTCTCAGTGATGATCCCGCGGTGAAGGCGGAAGTCAAAGAAGGACTTGATCGAAAGGCCTTCGGGTACCGGTTCGGTGATTCCGAGGAGTTCAACAAGTTCATCGAGATCGAGCCTGACGGTAGTTACTATCTGCTCCTTGGCAACACTGAATATGTTGGTTCTACTTCGGAGGAGCTGGAGAAGCTCGAGCAGGAACTTTTTGAGTGGGGAGAAGGCTAATGGCCAACAGGAAAAAATGGTACGTGAGATTCATTGCCGGCAACCCCTAAATATTCTCGAACGTTAAAACCGAGCCCCGAAGTCCCATGATGCGCGGCGAAGCCCTGGAGGCCATAGGCCACATAGACAACAAAGGCTGGCGCGGATGGGTCGAGGATGGATCCGGCAACCGGATCTATGAAACGGCCACCGAAAAGCGGTATACCAGCTGATTGATTCTCTCGCAGCAAGCCACAACCCGCCTCGAGCGGGTTTTTTGTGCCTGGCCGTTGGCCAGCCGGGGCGCGGGGCGCCCTTTGTTGTGCACTGAGGCCGGTTGGCTACGCCACGGCTGCGCCGCGGATAATAAAACCTATATGCACCTTGCAAGGTGCCCCCGCTTTGCTAAAATGATTCTCAGGTTAGGCAAACAAAGACAGGCAGGAGAATCATCATGGAACAGCAATTCGTATCAGCTGCAAAGTCTCTCAGCTTCATGGCTGAGGAAATGGGCAAGCGCACCCGCGAGATCGAGATTACCCGGATGTACGCCCAGTATGTTGCTGGCAGCAACGTCGAAGTAAACGTCGACCGGGCTTTTTCTACCGTTCATATCGCCGATCTGGCCGAGCTGAGTCTTGATGTGCTGCTGGAAGGCCACGACGCGGACGAATTTATCGAAGCTGCTGATGAGCTGTACGAGCGCCTTGGTGAGATCACCATGGAAGAGGCTTATCAGGCCACCGCCCACCCCTATCTCGATCTGATGGTGTAATCATGACTGCGACCAATACTGAATTCCAACTTCCGTTCGTGATCAACGTCCGTGGCATGACCATTCTTCAGGTTGTCGCACTGGTGGACAAGCTGCGCAACTATTACAACGCCCAGTTCAACCATACGGCTGATGAGTTCTACGGCGCCCTGAGCGATGATTTCGACTCGGCCCAGGATAAAGCCCACGAGCGCGGCCCGTATATCGGTGTCGACAATAACCGCAGCTCAATGCCGGGACTGTTCAGCTCCCGGGCAGTGCCGGAGCCCTGCATGGTGCTGACCGAGGCCGAGATTGACGAATTCGAGGCCCTTGGCATCAAGCCCAAGATGGGCAAGTGGGTCACCACCCCGAACCTGCTCAACCCCGGCACCAGCGAGTATATCGTGGTCAAAAAGCTGGGCCAGATCTATGGGTACGCTGAGAAAGAGTACCGGGTTATGGCCAACAGTCCGGCGGATGCCGACCGGCGCTGCAATGCCCTTGGCTGGACTCTCTCGGTTCAGCCGGTGAACCAGCCTTGCTGATCCATTCCTACCAACAATCTCCACTCCCGCCCGCGATCTGCGGGCTTTGCCATGGCTGGAAAGGTTCCAGCCATGCGGGCCTCTGGCCCTTTTGTGTGCACTGAGGCCGGTTGGCTACGCCACGGCTATCGCCGTGACAAATACACCTTGCAGGGTGTCTCGTGTCTGGTAAAATAGTATTCAGGTTAGGCAAACATACACAGGCAGGAGAACACCCCATGAACAAGATCATCATTCCAGCACTGGCTTTCACTCTCACCGCTTGCGGCGGTGGCGGCTCTGGCACTACCAGCACAGCGAACACTGACAATGGCGGAAACGTTGAGACCGTTGCACCGGCCTTCAACAACGACCATCTGAAGGTGATCAATGCCGATTACGCCCGTAACCGTAGCATCGGTGGCGCTGGCGTGACTGTGGCAATCATCGACTCTGGCGTGAACGTCGATCACAACGAGTTTGCAGGCAAGACTCTGAACCAGAACAGCGGCTCTTATGTGTCTGCGATCAACGCTTACACCTTCGATGAAATCGAAGAAATGGGCCTGTCCGGTCTGGATCTGTACCAGCCGGTCGCCACTGGCGCACAGGAAGATGTATTCGGCCACGGCACCCACGTTGCCTCAATGACTTGGGGTGAAAATGTCGGTGTTGCACCGGAAGCCGACGTAATCATGATGGACGTATACGCGACCACCAACCCGGACTCTCTGGCGGCAAAGGGGCTGATCAGCGATCTGGCAACCATGAGAGTTGAATTCATCAATGCGTCCCTGACTGGCGTGGACTACTACGAGAACAGCGAGTTCACCAATGAGCGTCCGCTGTACGAGGCTCTGGAGACTTCCGGGATGGGCTTTATCGTTGCGGCAGGTAACTTTGGTCTGGATATGACCGAAACGTTCCTCACCAATCCGGTGAACTGTGGCGACCTGTCTGAAACCGAGCGTCAGGACAACCTGACCTGCACTTTCATTTTCGACGCCACCAGCGTTGACCTGCTGGCAAAGGATGCGGAGCTGGCTGACAACTTCCTGTGGGTTGGTGCGGTAGACAACAACGGCCAGCCTGCGGAATTCCTGGTGGCGGGTGGTACCGAAGCTGGTACCAATGTCCCAGGATCAGACGCAGACATTCAGGCGCGTTGGATCAGTGCACCGGGTTCAGCGGTTGATGGCGCGTTCTTTGACACCAACACCGACTACCTGCGGGTTTCCGGCACTTCACAGGCTGCCCCGCTGGTGACAGGTGCTGCGGCTCTGGTCAAAGGCCAGTTTCCCACCCTGAGCAACGTAGCGGTAATGCAAATCCTGCTGGATACTGCTGATAGCAGCTTCAGCGCCTACGATCCGGCCATTCACGGTCAGGGCATCCTCGATATCGAAGCGGCCCTGAGCATTGACCCGGCCAACTACGAAGCCCTCTGAGGAGGGCGCTCACCCACTTTCCGAATTGCTGGGCAGGCCAATCCTGCCGCCAACCTCCCCCGGCCTGCTCAGCACCCTTTTCCTACTGCCGACCTTGCCCGCCTTGCGGGCTTTTTTGTGCCTGGCGTTCCGCCAGCCAGGGCCTGCGGCCCTTTTTGTGTGCACTGAGGCCGGTTGGCTACGCCACGGCTGCGCCGCGGAAAATTAACCCCGAATACACCTTGCATGGTGTACGTTATCTGGTAGAATGGTTTTCAGGTTAGGTAAACAACTTCAGGCAGGAGAATTTCCCATGGGCGCAGCAGCTAACATCCAAGACACCACCACTGACCTCCGCGTCGGCCGTCGCATTCATTGCATCCTTTACGGTGGCCGTGATGGCGTTATCAGCGCCGTTGACGGCAAGCCTGGCGTCAGCAAGTCGCTCTCAGCGTTGGGCGGTGCTGTTGTAATCTCCAGCGGCTCAGACGTTCATATTGACGTGGTTTGGGATGATGGCTCCGTGAGCCTGCGTATTCCCGAGTGCATCGCTACCGGCGTGCAGTGGCGCTTCCTTGATGAGGATGACTTCACCCAGGCCCAGATTGACGAGGCGAAAGCTTTCGCCAAGGAAACCGCCGAAAAGGCCGAAGCCGAGCGGAAAGCCGAAGCGGCGGCCTTCGATCGGGCTGTAAAGGCCATGCGCGAAAACGAGGAATTCAAGCACCTCGAGCAAGCCCCAGAGGGCTCTGGCATGTACTCCCGCCAGCGCGACAACATGACCGCGAAAAACGTTCGCAAGACCCTGAAAAAAGCTTTCCCGGGCGTGAAGTTCTCCGTTCGCAAGCGCTCCTGCGATGCCCTGTATGTTTCATGGAACCGCGAGGACGAGAGCGACACGATCAACCAGCGCACCGTTTCCGATGCCGTCGCCATGTTCAAGACCGGCACCTATAACGCCTATGAGGACTACCACAGCTCGAACAGCTCCGCGTTCAATGTGGTTTATGGCGGCTTCGACTTCATTTTCTGCCAGAGAGCATAAATTCCGCAGCGTTGACGACCTGCTCCTTGCCCGCTTATGCGGGCTTTTTTATGTCTGGCGTTCCGCCAGCCCCAGGGCCTTTGGCCCTTTTCGTGTGCACTGAGGCCGGTTGGCTACGCCACGGCTGTCGCCGTGAGAATTATCCGTAATATACACCTTGAACGGTGTACTTATACTGGTAAAATGGAGTTCAGGTTAGGCAAACAAACACAGGCAGGAACCACATGACTTCTTTCGATATCGACAGCACCACCGATCTTTTCCAGGCAAAGGACACTCTCCCCGAGAACGTTCGGGCCATCATCGACCACCACACCAATCTGATCGAGAACGACGACGGCAACGCTTACCTGCTGTGCCGGGACTTCCTGGCCGACATTGAGCCGCACGGTTACACCTTCGATTACGGCCTTGATGGCGTTCCGTACGACCTGCAGCGCATCGATCTACCGGCTTAAGCCCATAGGAAGGAGGTAGACATCATGGGGAAACTACGCGACATGCTCGGAAGCTGCCCGGAAGACAGCCCTTTCAAACAAGGCAGAAAAGCGGCGGAAGAAGGCCGGGCGGCTCCACCGTTTCCCAATCCTGACTCGGATTGGGCATCACGGCTCTACTTCAGGGGCTACCAGTCCTACGGCAGGCAGTCTGAAAAGAACTGATCAAAGCCCTTCGGGGCTTTGAGTACAGGCCAGAACTAAAAGGCAGGTTCACGATGATCACGACCACTCTAACCGTTGACGCCTTCTCAAGCGACCTGTTCGGGTTCTCCGGACAGACTCTGGAAGATCGGGTAAAGCGTTATGCCTCCGGCGTGCTCTCCCCTGCCATCTGGTCCGGATACGAGAGAGCAGGTCGAGCTATGTGCATTGCCGCCAGCGAAGCCGGCCAGAATGCAATTGACCGCGCCATTGCGTATGTCGAGGCTAGCGGTGAGCTGTTCGTGGATTCCGGGGCCTTCGTTTACCGGGATCGCCCCGAGGATATGCCCTGGCAATCGATTATCCGGATCTACCGAGAGATTGCCTCGGCCGCCAGCAACCCGGTCACATTTGTTCTGCCGGACGTTGTGGGCAGCCAGGAGGCCACTCTGGATGTTCTGCAGCACTGGGGCGCTGCCGTACTTGAGGCCATCGGCCCGAAGCACATCGCCCTGCTGCCTGTTCAGCGTGGTGAAGCCCGCCCTTCTCAGTTCATCAAGCAAGCTCTGCTCTGCCTTCCCGGCCCGATCGGTGGCCTGGCAATCCCGAGCAACGCCGCCGCGTTCCCGCCGGAAATGCTCAGCGACCTTGCTTTCGTACCCACATCAGTACCGCGCCGCGTTCACTTTCTGGGAATTAGCCGGCGATCGAAGGCCCTCCAGGAGCGCCTTTTTCGTCTGGAAGAAGCCTGGCCCGGCGCCGAAACATCCTGCGATGCCTGCGAGCACCGCGCCATGGTCGGTAAGGGAAATGCGATCACGGATACACGCGCTGCCGTCCTGTCCGGGATGTGGGAGCAGGAGCTGGATGAGTGGGACGACACTGAAGAAGACCCCGAAGAGACCATGGCAGCTCTGAGAGCTCGCTATCCTGGTCTGGATGACGAGGCGCTTGAGCAATTGATGATGAGTCAGGCGGGCAGCTTTGCTGAGTTGCAGGTGGCACATACCCGCCACTCACGAACTGCCGGCCCCAGGGCGACCGAAGAATCCATTTACCAGTTTGCTACCGGGCGTTTCGGTTAATCACCACCAGGTGATGGCTGAAAACAAACCCGGTGGTAGAATCCCTTAGCCTTCTGAAAACTCTGTAAAAATCACAAGAAACGAAATGAAGTCCATAGCAGTATCAGTGATTCTTTTGCTCTTCTCTACCGGTGCGCTTGCGACCACGCCGGAGACTCTGGAACCAACGATCAAGCCCGAGATTGCCGCATGGAGTAATGAGGATTTTACGTTTGCCGTCACCACGAGATGCCGGCAAGACTTTGATAACGGCTTCATGCAAACCTCGTGTCATGACGATTTCCTTTTTGAATCGACGGTCATGGTCAACGACCAGCGAACCAATTCGTTCTTTAAAGGTGAACGCGAGATCAAAACCACTGATGTAGAGTTCATCGTCAACGGTGAAGTGATCTGGAGAAGCGGAGACAGGCATGTTTACAGGCCTGACTGGGAGCTGGTCAGCGCAATCGAAGAGGCTGAGGGTCATGTACTTACGATCCGTTATCCGGACGGTCACATCAAAGATGACTGGTCTTCAGTATTTGGATCTTTCGCCAACAATCGCTCTGGCAACAAAAAACCAGTGAACAGATATCAGAGTCAATCGTTTGCGTTGGCTGATTTTGGTGAAGTAGTACCCACGGTGTATTTCTACAACAAGCGCCTCGCTGAGCAGGGCAGCATGCTTATCAATATCCTATTGCTCATTGGCTACGGCTTGATCCTGGCGTTCTTTGTCTATCTCTTCAAATACATCAAAAACAAAGCGGTACCGGCTTCCCGGGCCCGGGCATCAGAGGCCGTTGACCGTTATCGAAAGCATTCGCATGAAAGAAAAGTGCGCAGCGAGACTGAGGCACTAAAGATCAAGGAAGAAGCGTTCCGGCGGTATGAGGCCGAGAAAATCAAAGAGCTGATTCAAGATGCCCTTGAGCAGGATGACCATGAGCGGGCACAAGAGTTGATGGCCAAGCTTCGGGAAGCCAAAACTGAGTAAGTTGATCTGGCCTGCACCGGTGTTAGACGGTGCTGGCCGAAATTCCTCAACCTGCCGGCTGAGGTACAACCCCATCAACCAGGAACATCTCCACCGGATATTCCACCGCCTTCGAAGAACCATCCGGCTCCGTGACCACGATGGACACCTTTTCCCGCGTCGTGACCGCAATCATAGGCCGGAGATTGGTAGGCCGCTTTTTCTCAAAGGCCCGGGGCGTATACAGCGCCCAGTTGACCCCTCGCAATTCGGCCCACAAATCCCGAATGCCCGGCACCGCCGGGCGGTCATCAATCTCCCGGATCCCGGCCTGAACCGCTCGGGCTGAGATGAACTGGAAGGCCTCCACCCCTGCGGCACGCATTGCGCTACCCACATCCTGTGTAAACCGGTAATCCTTGGGATGCACCAGATCCGGGTGAAGATCGTGCCAGGCATCGCACTGGAGCTTTACCCCTCGTTTCGAAGCGACGTCCACTTCAAAGATCGTGTGCTGGGACTTCACCGGTTTCGGAAAGGGCTTCCGGACATGCCAGACAAAGACAAACCGGTAAAAGGCGGTCTCCACCAGGGCGGTTTCCGTGCGGGCTGCCCCGTAGAACAGACTGGGCTTAAAGGTACGACCAAACCGGGAACCCCACTGCAATGGTGGGTAGCGAAAAGGGGTTTTCAGCAGGTAATGGAGTTCGTCTACCGGCTGCACATAAGGCGGCTTGCTGTCCTCCAGGAGTTCTTCCAATCGGGATTGCTCGGCTGCAGAGTCGACAATATCGGTGGTGGCCACCTGTTCCTGAGACTCCGCAACACGAAAAAGCCGGCCCCTGACCGGCTCGATCGCCTTCTCTACCCGTTCGGCCAGACTCAAACCTTGCCCCGGATAGCGTCGATGTACATGACAACCCGGGCCAGACCCTCGCAGGTATTCATCATTTCCCGGGGCGCTTGGCCAAAGGCGTCATTCTCCGTGGATACCCAGTGTTTCATATTGTCCTGATCGCCGCCCACTACGGCATAGAGCCCGCGGTAAACACGAACAAACATGAGCGCCAGCTCCCCGGACTTCGATTTCGGGTCAATCCCGTCACGGGAGATCCCTGTACGCTCACGGCCGATAATCTGAGCTGCATCGGTTTTGCTGATGCCCAGAGCACTGGCCGCATTGAATAGCGCCTTACCCAGCACCTGACGGTCATCGACGTCTTTTTCTTTGCGAATGGCTGTAACCATGATTCGCCCTCCCCTTTTGCCAGCAAGTATAGTGAATAATCCACGTCATGCAAATAAATAGGGATTTTTCACAAATAACCTGCAATACACCTTGCATGGTGTACTTAATCTGGTACAATGGTTTTCAGGTTAGGCAAACACGTAAGGCAGGAGCTCAGGCATGCACGTTCTTTTCAGGAATGCCCCAGTTGGCGCCATCTTTAACGGCATGGCGTTTCGAGAGGGCGGCCCTTTCGTGAAGCTGAACGAAACCGAATACCGGCGTTATTGCGTCACGGACCGTGCCGTTCTGCGTGCCCAACCTCATGAACTGGATTTCACTGTTTCGTACAGCAAGGTTTGCTGGCGGACAGCAGAGAAATACCAACTAATGAATAAAGAGGCAGGTGAAAAATGAGCGGTATTGTTCTTCCAGATCCCAAAGGCATCGAAACCTATTCGGCGGTTGCCATGAGCACCGGACACCTGGCGCCGGCAGATTTTAAGCTGCTGGATCGCATGGTAGACACCCAGGAATCCACTCGCATCCTGAAGCGTCCATACGGCTACTTCATAAAGCTGGCGGGTGATGCTCACAGAGTTGAGCATGATCTGATTCACCAGGCCAGTGACGCGCTAAACCGGATTATTGTCTGGGCCAAGGCGGCGGGTTTCTCATTGATCGAGTTCGACAGTGACGCCGGCTACATTGATGGATTCACCGTTTTTGAAGAAGCTTGAGGAGATCGAAATGAGCGAGGTTACACCGGAAAACAAGATCCAAGAGGTTGCCGAGAGATACGCGAGGATCCTTGAGGAGAACTATGTCGGCGGCGATCTGGCAAGACCCGCATCCTTCGAATTCTGGCTGGATGGGCTACCTGAACGCTTGAGTGTGCCAGGCAACTACTATGCTGCATGGTGTGCCAACCTTCACGGAGCGTTGAACCTGGACTGGGGTTGGGGCTTCTTCGAGGTTGTTGACACCATCCAAAGCCGAGGCGGGTACTTTGTCGAGCACAACGAGCTCAATTATCTCGGTGAGACGTTCACGTACCTGAACTGGACTTTCGGCACGACAACTCCGGACGTTCCGGAACACACCCAGGAATCGACGTTGCACCAGTTGCTGACTCAAGAGCTGTTATCGGAAGTTTGGTGTGGAGTGACTCTCCCCGAGGGCAGCTACCAGTTTTCGAAAGAAGAATTCATTACGGAGTATTCCGATAAAGCGGCACCGTACATCGACAAGCTGATTGCCCTGATCGAGGGCAAATAGCACAACCGTTTCGGCCGGGGCGGATCCTGCCGCCTACCTACCTACTTTCGCCCCGGCCACCCTATCCTACTCTGCCCGCGCATGCGGGCTTTTTTGTGCCTGGCGTTCCGCCAGCCGGGGCCTGCGGCCCTTTTGTGTGCACTCAGGCCGGTTGGCTACGCCACGGCTGCGCCGCGGTAAATTAACCCTGCATACACCTTGCAGAGTGTATCTGATCCGCTATAATGGTTTCCAGGTTAGGCAAACAACTCAGGCAGGAGAATCCCCAATGAATAACGCAGCCCAGTCACTCGATACTTCTCCCGATCTGCGCGTAGGCCGTCGCATCCACTGCATCCTGTACGGTGGCAAAAACGGCACAATCACCTCCGTAGAGGGCACCCCGGGACTGGGTAACAGCCGCCGCATTCATGGCGTTGCGAATCTTGTCGCCGGCCCAGAGGCCTATGTCACCATTGTTTGGGACAATGGCGGCGTGAGCGTTCGTGTTCCTGAATGCATCTGTACCGGTGTCCAGTGGCGTTTCTTGGATGAACCGGACTGGGATCAGGAGCAGATTAACGATGCTCTCGTATTCGCTCAGGAAAAGGATCGCGAGGCCAAGGAAGCTAAAGCTGCCGCAGAGAGAGACTTCGTGGCCAAGGTTCAGGATCTGCGCAATTCTGAAGAATACGCCGATCTTGAACAAAGTTGTCGTGAGGGCCGGACTGACAAGACCAAACTGGCCGCAAAGAACATCCGCAAAGTGCTGAAAAAGGCGCATCCCGGCGTTAAATTCTCGGTTCGCAAAGAAAGCTATAGCTCCCTGTGGATTACCTGGCCGCGTTCGGATGAGAGCGAATCCCTGAACCAGCAGAGCATTCTTAAATTGGTCGGTAAATTTGAAACCGGCTATTACGACACCCAGCAAGACCTTAGCCGGGACTCAGAATCCCCGTTCAATATTGTATTTGGTGGCGTGAACCACATAACCGCTCAAGTTCGGTTCGACTAGCCCAAGCAACTATCAAGCATCCTGAGCCCGCTTCTGCGGGCTTTTTTGTGTCTGGCGTTCCGCCAGCCCAGGGCCTGCGGCCCTTTTGTGTGCACTCAGGCCGGTTGGCTACGCCACGGCTGCGCCGCGGGAATGCCGCATGAAATACACCTCGCATGGTGTGCGCTGTCTGGTAAAATGGGTTTCAGGTTAGGCAAACACAGACAGGCAAAAGGAGAACTAAACCCATGGGCTCAGCATTCGAATCCCGGGAATTCAAGGCGTGCGACGAGCAAACGCTTAAAGGATTGGTTCGGGGCGAAATCGATCAGGCTGGTTTCGAATCTGGACATAGTTATTCCGGTGACTGGGGCGACAAGCACGGATTCATCGTGAAGCCGGTTGTCGTAACCGACCGGGATGAAGCTTATGAATGGATCGACAAGCACTTCCCTGACAAGGACGACCCCCTTGTTGCGATTAAGATGCTCGGCGAAATCCGCGATCGCAAAACTAAATCCATTGAGAATCGCAGGCTCAAAATTCTTGAGCGGATGAATAACCACCGGCTGAAACTTGGACAGGGCAACCCCATGTGGGGCAACAAACTGCCTGAAGGCGCGAAAGATTACGGTGAGGCATACCAGATGGCTCGTGATGCTGACATTCTCCGTCAGATCATACAGCGCGTAGCGACTGAAAAGGCTCAGTTTAAAACCTGCCAATCCTGTCAGAGCAAGATCAACAAGAAGTACCTCACCAGGCACCAGTGCCCAGTGTGCGGTGATGAGGAGATCTTGCTTACCAACACGGATAAAAAGCGTATCGAAGGGATCAAGGCCAAAATTTCCGAGTGCCAGAGCCAAATCGATGCCCTGGATCAGGAACTGAAGCAATACCTTAAAGACCAACAGGACAAGATGCTGAAAGATGGTCACTGGCTCTGGTTTGTCGGCGGATGGTGTCGGGATTAACCAGTACGACAACGGCGCCCGCTCTGGGCGCTGTTTTGTTTTACGTCATAGAAATCACTGCAAACCTGCTTTGGCACAGCATACACCTTGATTGGTGTTCTCATGCTGGTAGAATAGATGGCAGGTTAGGACTACAGGCGAATAATCATGAAACAGGACACCACCCCCATTCGGAACGGCCATGGCGTTTTGCCGGCCGGCTACAAAACCGAAAACACAGCTACCATTGTCAGTGGCACTTTGTTCCACCGGTACTTCAGTAATGGTCAGGCCATGATGATGGGGGTTCTTGAGCTTTCCAGCGACTTCTCCCCAGATGAAGGCACTCTGTATCCGATGAACATTCACGGGCGATTTATCACCCGGGAGGATTCACTCAAACTAAGTGCGATCGACCCGCATGGTGAACCCTTCGAAAACGGTACGATTGACTCTCACCTCACCCGCAAAATCTGGCCCTCGCTGGCGGCGGATGAAACTGGCAATCCGGATGGCTGGTTCTTCGCGGTGGTACTGCCGCTGGACGGTTTCCCCAAACACGTATTCTTTTATGCCGCCCTCCCCAGTCCGATCATGAGCATTCTCGGGGATGCCTGGTACAGTCTTCAGGAGCCCTACAACCAGTGGATCCCACGGATTCCGCTGGCGGACAGTAAAGGTGAAAAGGCCATAACCTTGTGCCGCAAGACCTACTGGCCGATCGATGAAGATTCCTATTGGATTGATCCGATTCCTGAACCCTTACGCCAAATCATGGAACTGGCTACCCAGTTCTACATGAATCGGGCTAAGCATCAACTGGATGCCGAGGATTCGAAATCGGCGTTTGAGGCCTTTGCTCGGCGTCATGGGTTCAGTGATAGCCTTATTGATTCTATCGCTGGCAGTATTGACCTTAATTACACCGAGTCGGATTTCATTGAGGCGCTGGAACACGTAGAGCGCAAGGCACCGATCCATGAGTTTGGCCGGATGGTACCTGAGGAGCGTCACAAAGCACGACTGAAGGCGTTCGAAGAAGCCGTTCAAATCGCCCGAGCAGATTCTTAAAGGAAGAGATTGATGAGTGACCTGAGCAAATTCCCAAGGCTTTTAGATTACGAAAAGAACATCACCAGCAATAAACGGTGGATCCCGCTTTTCCTACTGGGTGCTTCAATGATTCTCTATCCCGCTGTCAACTTCCTTCGAACTGGTGAACTCCCAGGTCATGAATTTTTGGTGGCAATTGTTGGTGTATTCACTGCTTCTGCAGGGATCGTGAAGTACTTGAATGGCGTTGCTAATCAGCGGCGGGCCATTCTTCACGATTATAGAGCCGAGCTAATGAAGCTGCCTGTCAGCACTTTGAAGCACGCTTACGAATGCCGACTGGAACTGCGTTCTGATGAGGTCTGGTTCATCAAGAACATCTTGGATAAAACCGCTCCGGGCTGGAGCCACGGGCTTGCCGACAAGATGGAAAGGAAGATCCACCCATCGTCAGACTCAAATTGCAGGGCATAAGGTATGAGTTACGAGCAAAAGAAATCACAGATGATGCTGATCTTTTACGGGCACCTTTTATTCGGCTTCAGCCTTGGCGCTTTAATTTGCCTTGTAGGTGTTGGGGGTTTTGATCTCAACAAGCCTGAGGCGCCACTCTGGGGCATCGTTACCATGGTGTTAGCTATGGTTTTCACGATGCAACAAACAATCTTGCGAGGAATGAAGAAAGCCCGGGAAATCGCGGACTCAGAATCCTGAAAGCCAGGGGCTTGCGCCCCTGCGTACCTTACCAGACCAGAAAATCATCTCTGAACATCACAAACACTGCCCTTTTGAGATAGTAGATCGCCGTTCGACTATTTCGGCGGCAATGCCACGCCCGAAGCAGAAGCTCAGTCACTTTCACACCTCTAAACGTCATCCAAAGAATCAGTAACAGTGACTGAGGCTGCGCTGTTAACAGCGCAGCGCCCCCTATAATAATTATCAGACCACAGATCACCTGTAAGCCGTTCGCAATTTCCCACGCCGTAATACTTAAAATCAGTTCATTCATTATTGTTCTCCATGTTGTTTGAATTTTTTTGGAGGAGATTTCGTCCTCCCTAATATTTAGCTTCAGTCGCCAAAAACCCTTCGATTTCCTGCAAAAAGCCCTGATTAATAGGACAATTTCGCCCGCAACTTCCTTTATTTATAAAACTCCGATCTCTAACGAGGACTTTCTGGAGGAAGGCAAAGACCTGGGCGCGAAGCGCCCTTTGATGTGCACTGAGGCCGGTTGGCTACGCCACGGCTGTCGCCGCGCAGAAATAGTCTATATACACCTTGTACGGTGTACGAATTCTGGTAAACTGGTTCTCAGGTTAGGTCATCAAGGCAGGAGAAGAACGATGGGCATCAGCGTAATGGTCAACGGCTGGCACGAGTGCGACGAGATCGCGTTGAACGCGCCGAAGGTGCGCATGTCAGCGTCCAGCATGGCGCAGGTACTGCGTGCAGCAGGGTTTGAGGACAAGGACCCCCAAGGTGACGGTATTCCCGCCGATCGCATCGGGGACGCCCTTGAGCGCCTGAAGGCGCTGGAGGTCAGTCTCACCGGTAACGAGGCAATGGAGCTCCTGCGGCGCCGTACCGTGAACGTGTGGAGCGTTCTGGCGTTCGCCCAATCCCGCAATCGCGGCGCCTATTGGGCGTAACCCAAGGACCCAGCATGTTCGACGCCCCCAACATCATCGGCCTGATCGCCCTCACCATGACGGTGGTGGCGCTCACGCGCCGGTCCAACCACGGGCTTCTTGCCGTTCTTGGTCTATCCGTCCTGCTCTGGGCGGTCCACTACGGGATGCTCGGCTCCGTATCCGGCTTCATGGTCCATCTGGTCGCGGCAATCAGCCTGTTCGTTGCTCACTGGATGCAGAACGCCGGTGCGACCGCCAGAGGCTTCACAGGCGCGGCTTTCTCAATCGCCGGTGTCAGTTGCTGCTGGTACTTCGGAACTGGCTGGGCGGACGTGCTGGCGGCCGTAGGCTGCGTAATCATCACCATGACCCAGTTCCTCGGCCGTGGTAACACCTTGCGGGTCGGCTTTATGACCGGCGAGACGGTGTATTTCGGGTTCGCTCTGGCTATCGGCAGCGTCCCCGGCATGGCGGTCACTTCCGGCAACTTCATTGCGGGGCTGATCGGCCTGATTCGACGTCATCGCGCCCCAGCGGAGGCGTTGGTCACGGACTGAGCGTCCGTTCCCCAGGGCCTGACGGCCCTTCTTGTGTGCACTGAGGCCGGTTGGCTACGCCACGGCTGTCGCCGTGAATTGTCGTCATTATACACCTTGCATGGTGTACTGGCAGTGGTAAAATGGTTCTCAGGTTAGGACAACACGAGGCAGAACCATGCAACCTTCCGATATTGCGATCATTTCTGAGAACATCGCCGCACCGATCCCCTTGACCGACCGGTTCGGCGAGTACATTCCACGCAAAACCTTCAAGGACAGCTGGAGCTTTAACGGCGCTGCGTCCCAGAGCTACGAAAACCTCCGGGGCCACTACGACCAGGGCGAGATGGATGCCGAGGGCAATTCGCTCTATGCCGGCTTTAGTGTCGGTGACCCGCGCAATCATTTGCACCGGGAAATCAGCTTTGTGGCCGTCTACAACGGCAAACTCGGCATCCTGAGTGAAGTCGAGCTGAACGCCCACTACAATGGCGCTGCCGGCAAAACCGGAGAAAACGATCTGTCGGATTCCCAGTTTGTGGAAATGGCCGCAACGCTTCAGGCGCGTCTGGCTGACCTGTCAGCCCGCTACCCACAAACGGATTTTTTCATCACCCACGGCAACAAGGTGACCCTTGATGGCCGGATTGTGGTCAATGCCTTTACTCCCCTGCTGGATGGTGAGTTGCCCGGCGGACTCCGACTGGCTCCCGAGTACAAAATGGTGATGATCTCGCCCTACTTCGTTTCGGGTGAAGGCGCGGATATCACTTCCTGCCGTACGCTCTACCGGATTGCGGTAGACCTTGAAGAATTGGTTTCAGACATGGCCGCTGACACAGAGGAGACGGCAGCATGAAAGCACACCAGAAAGCTGTAATTGATGAACTTCGCAAGGAAGGCTACGCCGTTGCAATCTTCTACCCCTTCGAAGTCGGCAATGCTTCAACCCGAGATCTGGAGGATGTGTTGGTACGGGAAGGCAATGAAGCCCTCGAAATTCTGAAAACCGGAGAATTGTCATGAGCGATCGCGTTATTCTTCACTTCGACGCCGAGGAACACTCAGAAACTGACGCGGAGTTTCACACCATTACCATCGCAGTAGATGAGCCAATGGTCAGAATGCTCGAGCGGTACCAGGCATTCTCCCAGACCGAGGGCGTTACTATTTCAAAGGTGACCCAAGCCATCGTTGATGATGAGGAGGAAACCATCTCCCTTGAGTGTTTGCTTGATGGCAGCTTCTCCATCGAGGCGACTCAGCGAGTAAAAAACATGTGGCCGGTCGATGTCATTTCCTCCGGTACTATCACCTGCGAACAGGTGATTACCGCCTACTACGTGGCTCACCGCATGGAACTCAGTGAAGGCTTCATTCCCCGGGAGGGAGACAACATCTACCTGTTCAAGGCGGAAGACCTGACGGAAGAATTCCGAGAGCAGATTGACGAGGTTTTCCACGAAGAGCGCGACGGAGAAGAGTTTCTCAACAGCCAGGCAGGCATTGTGATCCGGAATTCGGCCAAGGGATAATTGCAATGTCGTTCTTTGGAAAACCTCTAAGCGCATTAGATTGGAACCGGGGCGCTTGTGACTTGTTTGCTTTGGCAATGAATCGCGTGACCGGCCTGCCCATGCACGCCCTAATTGAAACTGCGGAGAAAGACGGTAGTCGGGCGTTAGTGCA
>Ga0031671_1030642_pt1 | contig 14938 bp, 21 predicted proteins | sample DeeseametaMP1603_FD_61749 | JGI IMG/M metagenome (GOLD analysis project Ga0031671, IMG submission 61749) | Metatranscriptome of deep ocean microbial communities from Pacific Ocean - MP1603 (Metagenome Metatranscriptome) | ecosystem: Environmental > Aquatic > Marine > Oceanic | place: South...
AAAAAAAACTTTGTGCCGTGGCGGAGAAAAAAAGATGTAACGCCGCGCACTGCTGTCAAAAGAGTAGGAACGAATGACTGAGAAATTTTCGCCAATCGAGACAGAGTTGGAGCGATTGCTCGACCGTACGGAAGGCATTGACGAAACCACCAAAGAAGTGATGCTCCGGCACAATGGATTTAACTGCAAATCCAGAGAGAAGCTCGAAGACATCGCGAAAGATTTTGGCGTCACGAAAGAGGCGGTTCGTCAACGGTCCATCAAAGGTCTTGAGCGCATCAATGAATTGATCAGAACCGATGAAAGCGCATTTGAGTCGTTGCGTTCAGCGGTTTATGCAGGCCACTTCCTGGAAGCTTGCGCACCATGCAGTGAAGAGGATGCCCAGCATATCCTCTACATGGAAGGGTGCACCGATCGGAAAGCTATTGACCTGGAAGCGTTGCTATACATGCTGGAGCAACTGACGGTTCAGGTTTCTGTGGAAGTAATCAAAGAGGGAAAACGCCGATTCATCGTTAAATCCAGCGCTCCCAACGTCGTGAAAGACATCGTTAAAAAGGCCCGGGAAGAAGTCACCACCCTGGGCGCCAGTACCGTCAACAAGATTACCCAAGAGGTATCTATTGGCCACAAGCTGGCATCAAACCAAACACGGTTGGTAGTAGCTGCTCTTGAGGCGCAACCAGACTTTGTTTGGCTGACCGGTGCTGACGATGAACGCGGCAATGGTTTCTTCCTGCTGAAAAAAGCGGGTCGCAACCCTATTGAGCTTCGCCTGCGCAGGATCTTTTCGGTTCGAAAGAAGTGCAACATGCGCTGGCTGCATTCAAAAATTGCCAGGTCACGCAAGGCAATGAAGAATGACGTGGATATCCCGCCCGAGGCAGTCGCCCAGATCGGCGTCGAAAAGGGGATCTGTAAGGCCACGAAGAACCCGGATATCTTCGAGCGTGCAGAGAAGCTTGATCCGAAGCAAACGATGAAGGCCAGCATGGAGTACCGCATCTGGGAATTCTTGAAAAAGAATCCGGAATCCCGAGATAGCGACATCATGGCTGCCATCAAAGAACGTGAAACCGATCGATTCAACATCCGGAGCAAGCTGAACTTTTCGGTTGTTATTCAGCGGGTTTCACACGGTGTTTACTCTGCGGTAACAGATGAGTTCCCACCGTTGGATGAGGTCAGGGCAGTCGGCGGCGAAGGCCCCGATGATGTTGCCGCGGCCGGCTAACAAGTCGTTGCAGTTCGTTCCAGGGGCTGAATATCAGCCCCTGGTAACCCCCTCCCAGATACACCTCAGTTGCTAGAACTTTCTCAAGCTCAGGTTTCGTCAGTAGGACGTATACCGATGGACGTGAATGCTTGGCAGGAAAGGTGTCGGCTCAATTCTCCGGTCCCTCCGTTCCTTACGTTCAACCCGGTCTTCCAGTCGCACTGCACTGGGGAGCTTAATGGCCGGGGCCCAGTCCGGTGTATGAGATGTCACGTAAAATGGCATAACGCTTCTCAACTTCGCATGTCGTCGAAGACCGGTCTTGGCCGGGTACTTCGGGAAGGATGCGTTGGCCGTGATGCGAATATTTGAGGTCTCGAAGACGTAGGCCAACGGTTCTGAAGGTTTCAACCGGCGTAGAGCGTCCAATTGTGCCTGGATGTGAATCTGTGTGGTGTCGAACTCCTCCAGAAGTTCCATGCACTCCTCGACAGTACGCTTACCTACATCGATTTTCTGTTCGATCGATAGACGTACACTCTCCGGACGCTCGCCGTCGAATCCTTTAACCGGCCGTTTGATCTTGTAATAGTGAATCCGGGTGAGCCCAGCAGCTGCCTTGATCGATTCAAGGGAGTACTTCGGGTCACCTTTCAGGTCATCGAGCACAGTAATCAGATCAGCTTTCGTCCGGTTCAAGAACTCAAAAGCTGCCTGTGTTTTGGGAGACACAACAATCACCCCAAAGGCGTGATTCGAGCGCTTTGGGTCGTCGCCGTCTTCGCGTTCACAGTCAGTGTAGAGCTGAGAGGCAAGTTCATGCGGATTTGCGGGCTCACCATCTTCGTTGAGGGCGTGCCCCTGGTACCCAGCCCGTTCGTCATCCACCAGATTGGCCTTAACCGCACCGCAGGCAGCTTTATATTCGCGCCATGCAGCCTTTAATGGCTCGATAAGTTCGGCTGGTACGCCTTCGGAAGTCTTGTCAGACATGAAACACCACAATGAAAGTACACCTTGCAAGGTTACTTCGATAGTGGTGTTTTTTCAAGAGAAATAGTGAGCAGACGGACTGGTGCCTAGAAGCGCTTGTTGTGATTGATGTGCAGATTCACCAAGCCTTCTTCGCCCTCAAGAACCTGGATGATTCTCAAAGGATTCATCGGAACGGGAATGCCGTTTTCAAAGTAGGTCAGCTGGTAACGAGAGGGGTGATAGAACAAATGCCGTTCACTCTGCAGTAATTTGAAATGGTTATGCAGCGACTGGATTTCTTTTTGAAGCTGTTTGCCTTCGTTGGTGTCTGCCGGGCAAAGGTCATCGACCTTGGCACGAAGTCTTGCCAGCCTCTCTGTCATGGAAAAGTCCTGCTGGTTTTTCCACTGAAAGATCTCTTTGGCCAGAGAGTGCTTGTTCTCCTGATAGCTGGAAATGATATAAAGCAGGTGCTGGGTCAAGTCCTCATAGTCGGCGCAATTCTCAAGGTCCGGGGACCACGTTGCCTGGGCCAGCTCCAAAAAGAACCGTTTGGCATCCGTGAGCGTCAGCTCTCTGGTTCTGTTTGAACCCGGCCGCGCTACATCGTATGGCATATCAGTCATAACCCGTCCGTGAATACAACGTAGGTGGAAAACAAAATCTATGTACGGATTATGATAAATCAAAAATAATAATCAGGCAATCAGGATGGTCGTTGCGCGGGGAGTGGTCTCATTTTGAGGATATCGATTTTCGGGCGTCATTAATGAGGATTTCCAGTGAATTTGGCTCTGCAACAGGAAAGGTGGGCAGGCAGTCGCCTGAAGCAGGAGCAACCAACAAACGGCCGTAACCAAGCAATCGGCCCAGCAGAGTTTCTGTGGTGCCGGTTCGTTCGACGTCTTTAAGATTCAGTTTCGAGACCTGGCGGGCAATGCCTTGTTGAACCACCACATGGTGTTCCGTGATCAGAAGGTAGCTGGTGAAATAGGTGATCCCACGCACCACTGTCAGGCCAAGCATCTGTAAGCCGATTAACCCGAAGAAAAACACGATAAGGCCGGTTATGAAATTCCTGCCTCCAGTGGAAACCGCCTCGAAGACCACGCCCGCGCAGAGCAAAGTGACCACCAGGTAAAACGAGAATCCGATAAGGACGATCGGGTGAGGCCGGGTTAACCACAAGCGCTTGGCTTGACGTTCGTACGGGGCGAGCAGATCCGGTGTTTTCAAAGTGCCTCCGGAAGGATTCAATTTCTCAGCTTCCAAGTCGATTTTATGGGGCGAACATTCGCACGGGAGGGCGAGTAGGGCAAGGCGGCGAGCGTCTGCATCCGGAAATCAATGCGCGAAACAATGTCCTGATAGACATCTGGCCAACGTTCGGCATTCAATCCTGTTTCCTGGCCCTGCTTGTGTAATCGGCGCAATCGGCGAAACCCTATCAGAGTGTCATAGCTGTATTCGCACCAGGCGTTGGCCATGAATTCCTTTCGCAGTACCCAACCCGTTTTCTTGATGGCTTCGAATCGCTTATTCGGGGTCAGGGCTACCAGAACGGCTGGCGGAACAATGGCTGGAAGCATCTGCCCATCCCGGACCTCAGATTGGCGAACGAATTGATCCATGGTGATATCAAGTAGCCAACAGGTACCGTCCTGGAGTTGCACGAGGTTGCAAACGTGACCACCCAGATCGCCCTGTTCGGCGTCACGTTCAAAACAATCGAGGAAACGGGCCCGTGGAGATTCATTATCTTGCGAGGCTTTGGCTTCCGCGGCCCAGCGCACGTTACCGGTCCAATACGTGTTGGTAAGGCCCTGCTGGGTCAGCAGCGATCGGGTGAGTGCGGCCCGGTACACACAACTTCTGCCTTCAATGGCTTTCAGCCGTGGGTCATCGGAGTATTCGCCGAGCACCTGATTGATGCTCGAAGCGACGGTCATAATGACGTCCAGCTCGTGAGCACTCATATCGTTGCCTCTGTTTCCTGGCTGCCGGGGGAGCTGGCAACAAACAGCGCATAGTCGGGATTACGAACTGGCAGGCCAATCAGATGAAAACCGTTGGGATCGTCAATCTTCAGCAGTCCGTAGTTGAGCCGGTTGCCCAGCCAGGAATAGCGCATCTCATGAACGTGGCACTCGGAGCGGGGGTAAGCTCGGACAATCCCTGCGGCGCCGGAGAGAGTGGCAATGTATTGGTCGGAAACCATCAGGACGGTTTTGCGGTAGTGGGCAATATGCCGGATCCCGGTTGCCAGTGCATCGACGGCCATGGCTCCGGCGCCGATGCAAAACAGCACTTTGAGCCCGGACATAAAGGCGGTGTTCTGCTCGGTAAAGGCGGTCGCCACGGCGAAGGCGCCGAGGGTGATTCCCCAGAGCGCAAACCCAATCCCGCGAGCGACTTCCACCGGGTGCGGCCGGGCCAGAAGTCTCGGGGTTCCATTTTTGGAAAAAGGTTCCAATTGCACCGGTGTTTGCACCAAACGTCCCTCTTGTCTGTAACGTAAAGTTATCGTATCGCCAAGCTGTACATTAAGCAACCAGGATCACGGAAAACCCCCAGCACCACGGCTTCGGGCACCTCTCCCCTTATAATTTACCCCCCAACCAGAACCTGTGCGCCACCCTCCCTAGCCGGCGAAGCCGTTGCCTTACCGAAAGTGGGGCAGGGCCCGCGCCGCGCCGCGCAAAAATAATTTAGTGTTGACTAAACATACGGTACCGAATTTGTAGGCAGGTCCGAGGGTGCAGAGAAAACGAAGGTAAGTTGCCACCAAATTGCTCAGGAGGAAAGGACCCCTCCGAGGTTAGCGGTTTGGACTCTCACCTGGCAGGCTGGCGCTAATTGGGAGTGCTCTCTGGTTGGGGGGTAAATTATTGATTAGTGCTTGACCGTGTGGTTAAATAGAAATCATAAATATGGCGTTAGGGAGGGTTTTCCCGGCGTCAGTTTCGCGGTGAAACTTGCCCCTTCAACTGGTATTGATGCGGGCAACTGGTATTGGACCGGCGCGGCCGGGGAGGGTTGAGATGGGTAAATCGTTGCGCATTCTGTGGTTGTCGATGGCCGTCGCCGGTGTACTCGCTGCGCTGCTGGGTTTCCCTGATGGCTACGTCCTGATGGTGTTCGCGTTCATCGGCGCAATCGCCGACGCCATGCCGGTACCGAAGAGTACTGCTGAACAAACACTAAAGGACTAAACGAAGGAATAAATCCCATGACTGAAAGCACGATCATGAATGAAGCCGAATTTGCTGCCAAACAGCGTCGAGCAAAAAAGTTGGCGATTTTCCGAACCCCTTTACTGCTGCTTGTGTCGCTCGTTACTGCCGTCGTGAGCGGGGTCGTTATTTTCTTCACCATGCCAGAACCCAATAGCGGATTTGTGGTGGCCTTCATTGTGGCGGTTATGTGGCTTGTTCCTGGATACCTTGGATTCTATGACAACAAAAAGGTTGAACTTGAGAAGACTCGCCGAAACATGGCAACGATCGCCACGCCCAGTGGCAGCGGATTCACGTTCAGGCCTGAAGATCAGTTTGGCTTTGATGAACCCCGCGGTAACGCGATTGCGTTTGATCGCGAGTCCAAAGCGATGGTTCTTCGAATCGGAGATCGAGAGCCCAAGATCGTAGAGCCCGGTTACATACGCAACTGGCAGGAAGAGTGGTTGGAAGTAATCAACAAAAGGGATGTAAGTGAAAAGAAAAACAGCGTGATCTTGACCCTTGATGATGTGGATTTTCCAAAGGTCCGGATTGCCGCTTCTGGGCCGGTAGAGCGCGGGCGTATTGCGGGATTGCTCGAGATCTTTGTTAACCCTTCGTGACGGCTGTCAAGCCCAGCGAACAAACACCTCAATAGTTAGAGGAGTCCTATGGCTTCACAGACGTTTGCCTTGATGAAGTGGATGCAGCCGCTTCCCAAACTTGAGCATGTGCTCGTTGTGTTGATTGCTGTCGGCCCGGCCGGTCTGATCTTTCTCTCGGGCATTGCCCCCTGGTTTAACGAGATCGTGCTGGCGGTCATGCTCGGCATTTACATCGTCCTGCGTGGATATCGGACTTACCAGCGCTACCAGGTAACGCCTTACCTTGAAGTGCATAGCAAGATTCTGTCGCTCCCTTACTCTCTGAGCAAAACCGGGCGCCCGCTCATTCTCGACGCCAATGACGTAGAGCGGATCGATTTTTACAGAGGGCTTGGCTCGATGCGAACCCTGGATACCTCCATGGTCATCACCGACCGTCAGGGCAACCGGTACCGCATCAGCGCTTTCAATCTCTACCTTGAGGAACCGAAGGCGGCGCTCGAAAGGCTAGGCTGGCCGGTGTATTCCAATCCAAACCCATACCGGATTCCCTTTTACGGGGCCGCCCTCGCTTTCATTGCCGGGATTCTCTATTGGCTCTTTATCGATATGGGTGTGGATCCTCTTTTGATTGTCAAGTGAGCCCAGTTGCTCCGAACCCACGCACTAAGAAAGACACGTTTACGACAAGGACTTTGATCACCATGAAGAAATCACGACTGACAGTTGCACTGTGTCTCGGATCCTTGGCCCTGGCCGGCTGCTCGAGCACGCCGTCATCAACTGGGGGTGAACAGGGCAACGCCCAGACCCCGATCTACGGGTATTTGACCGAGCACAGTTCGGGCTATGAGTTTTCCCGGTTTACGTTGTCCCGGGATGACGTGCGCGGAGATCTTCCGTGGGTAAGGCTGGCGGATAACCAGCCAATGTGGAACACCCAGCCTCCGAAGGCCTGTGGCGAATCCTCAACCATGCGGCCGGACTGGTGCAGTCAGGATAATCCGGCCCTGTTCATGGAAGCCGAAGTGGATGGCAGCGCCCTGGGCGGTACCGCGGCTGTCGCCACACTGACCATGGGCCTTTCATTGCTGGGCGGCCTGCCTATGCAACCCGAGTTCCAGGAAGGCGACTTTCTGGATGCCGTGGACGAAGCAAAAGGTCGAATCCCGAACTATGACGGCACGATCGACAAGATTAGCCGGAGACTGGATCTGTCCCAGTCACAGGCCTACAAGGACTATCTGGCCAAGCCCCTGCCGGAAGTGAATTACAACGTCATCGATCAGATGCCGAAGCTGGGCGATGGCAAGAGCCTGCTCAATGCCATGAGTGATGTCTACGTCAGCAGCTTTCCGGAAATCACCATCAAACAGAAATCACCAATGGCTGCACTGAGCGATCTTGGTGAGTTCCAGTCCCTCGCAAAGATGCTTGATGCATTGCCGACACCCGATGATGCCATTCTTACCTACAGTGCCGAATGCAATTTCACCAACAGCGTTCTGCGAATGGACTTCAACTGCCCGAGCGATATCCCGGCCTATCTCGACGAAGTGACCGTGGATTTCTTCGTTGAAGGGGCCATAGTTCAGGAAGCCGTGTTCCCGGTTATTGATAAGCAAAGTCGCTCAAACCTGACACTCAGCCATTATCCGGCCCGGCTAAACCCCTGGGTAATTCAAAATGACGGCCACCTACCGGTCTCCCTGCGCTCCATGACCGTTGAGTTGGGGTACCGTGACGCTCGAATCGACCTGCGGAGCCGAGGGATTGTCATGCCCGGCCAGCAGGCTGAGTTCGATATCGACGATGGGAGCTACAAGAAAATCCTCAGCAGCCTCCGTTACTCAGAAGGCACCATGAACCGGCGTACCGCCTGGAAAGTCGTTGTGCAGTACATTCCACAAGGCTTCAACGATCCGAAAATGGCTGTGTTCTATGGGTCAAACAACACCAAGGAACTGGTTGAGATGGCCGTCGCTGTTCGAAACCTGAAAGGCGATCAAAGCAACAATCAATTGAATGCTCTGCTGAACGCTGAATAATCTGGTACCGGGAGGGTGCGCCCCTCCCGTTTCGATGCTTTGTCCGGCACCCCCATGGGTCAATGAAGGACAATCGATGCATTTGAGTAAGAGAACTGGCAAGGAATGCTGCCAGCTGAGAGCTCTATCATGATCAAGAACACCCTCATTCTTGCCTTAACCCTTCTCATGGGCGGATGCCTTGGCAGCCAATCCAGTCGCCCCAGTGAAGACTTCATTCAGCAATCACTGAAAACGTACGCTGGCCAGGCGCTGGAGATGGTCCGATGGAAGCCTGGAGAAAACCTATCAACCCAGACATTCCTTGAGAATGTTGAGTGGAGACCTGGCAAAGGGAGCCTGAAAAGCCAGGATCTTTACGTGATCGAGCTATATGGCACTTTGCGGTTCACGATGGACTACGGAGAGTACGTGTTCACCAAAGAAGGCGAGGAGGGGGAAAACTCCTACTGGGCCCGCCGGTCATTTGGTAAATTCAGTGAAGGGGATGTGATTCAAAAGACCGGTGAGCTTCAGTTCCGCCGTTCTGAGGATGGCTGGGAGGTTGTCGAGATAAAGCCAGACATCATCCCGAAGAAAATCGTGAATCTTTGATTGGAATGGAAGAAGAGGAGAAACCGATCATGGCGAGCGGAGTCCGCACCGATCGCAGCTCGGATGACGCCAAGATGCGTCGCAAGCAGTCTGGAATGTACCTGAAGAACCTGCGCTCAAAAGCAAAGCTCACTCAAAAGGCCCTGGCCGAAAAGGTCGGCCTCGAGTATTACACCTTTGTATCGCAGATCGAAAACGGGAGCGGTCGAGTGCCGGTTGCACTGTATCGCGCATTCGCGGATGCCTACGGTGTGGACGTGCAGGCGTTCTCACGGTTCATGCTCAGACTGTATGACCCAGATTTGTATGGATGGGTATTCTTCCACGGTGAGGAGCAATCTGTGGAAGAACAATTCCTCGAACTCATGGCCACCTCGCCATAAGGGCAGGCTCGGAGGCTTAAATGAAACAATGGCACGGCAGCGGTTGCCGGTTCATAGTCGACGGTGAGCCTATTGGGCGGGTAGCCTGGGGGCCAGATAACACCGATTCTCTGCAACTTCATATCGCCGACACATGTCACCAGCTTCCGCCGCCGGTAACCGTTAAGCCAGAACAAAGCGATGCTGGATTCCTGATCAAGTTTCCGGACATTGGTCTATCCTTCCAAACTGATGCCCAAGGCGGAAACGCCGTTGTCATGACTGTCGATCGTTTCAACGCTTTCGCCGAATCCGGACATACACCGGAAACGCCGGAAGACACGCAAAAAAGCGTCAACAACCAGCCCAGTGATAGTTCTTTAGTCAAAAGCCCTTCCCGGGTGAAGAAAACCAATATTGATGAAGACCAATTGGGCTTTGAGGGTCTCTGAAGCATCGCTGTTCGCTGTTGGATCCTTCTCAACTTGTCTGAAAGTCCAAGTAATGTTATCATTTGGGCATGAATCGAGGAGGTAACCGGTGAAACTAGAGCTTAAAAAAGTCATCCCAACATATCTGGCAGTGATTGCGCTGAGCGTCATTGCAGGTGCGTTTGCAGCAATGGTTATCTCGGCCGAAACTTCGCCTATGCTGAAATTCGGTCTGCTTGTCCTCATTGCGCTCATTGGCTTTGCCTTCGCCAATATCGTCGCCAGGGTGGCCAGGGCGTTCGAAGACAGCAAGAGCGCCATTCGCGCCATTACCCCCTTGATCAGTCTGACCCTCGTCTTACCGGCCGTCACCATGGCCATTTTGTTCGGGCTTATCTGATGATTGAACTCGTCTTTTTCTCATCAGCGGTGGTGGCCATCATCCTGAACCTGGTGGTTCTGGCCATCGTACTTCGCATGCCCGGCCGCCGCGTTGCCATAACAACCGTGTTTTTCGTTGTGGTGTTCTTCTTCCTCCCGCCGCACTGGTTTTCCGGATTGATTGTGACGCTCGGCGCCCTTGGATCCATTCTTTCGAACTGGTACGTGTCTACGCGAAATCGCTCTTTGAATTTCCGGGAAAAGCTTTCGGTAAAGAAAGCGGGCCCTGAGGCGACAGAGACGAATGAAGAAGGCCCAATCATCCCGTTCCCGGCCATGAATCAAGGCCCTGGGTCTGCTGCAGCTTATTCAGAAATGGGCGATGATGATGACGAAAGAACCGGCTACGATCGCGCTGGCCACCCAACGAAAAGACCCAGCTCGAAGCGAGCAAAGAAAAAATCGCGGAAGAAGCCTGGTTCCACCGGAAAGTCGGAAGAGAAGCTTGTCTCTACATCGGACTTGCCCACTGCCGAAAAGCCAACAATAGAAGAGTACCTGAAGCCGAAGTCGAATTTCTTCGACGATTGAGGCTGAAGGCGAATTTACGAGAAGGGTAGTGCCATGAAAGAGAACATGGAGTACATCAAAGTTGAGGGGACTCTGAAATCCAAGGGCGAGCGTGAGGTTTACGATAAAGACCGAAATATCTATGGCTACGACAATGTAACCATCGTCGACAGCAAGGGCCAGGAGATATTTTACAACTGGATGGGTGTTCCCGTCAGGCTCGATGCGGCCATCGAATCTGATGCCCCAGACACTTTTTACATTCTGCAGTCCACCGGGGCACAGGGCGATAAGACAGCCCTTCTGTATGCGGCCAAATCCGGTGAAAAGAAGATGTTCTACCAGGATGGCGCCGTAGACGGCCTCGCGATGTTTGGTTTGGCTCAAAGCTTGCGCACGAAGTTCGTAAAAGGAAGCGGTGGTGCAGTGGGTGTGGTGACTGTATCACTGATTTCCGGCATTGCGATTGGCGTGATTACTGGTGTTGCGCCGCTCGGACTCCTGGCAGTTGCCGGCACGTTCGTTTTCGTGATGTGGCCAAGTTTCAGGCGCAAGTCGCGAGTAAACCTTGATGAAGCATTCCAGGAATTGAGAAGCGATGGATTCCACGTCGACTAAATACGGAGTCAGTTATGACCGATTATGTGAAAGTGACTTACAAGGAATTTCTGGCCATTCGTGAGGCGGTTGATAGCAATGCCACGCATGCTGAAGGTGCTGTTGAAGAGGCCTACCAGGAAGCAGTGAAAGCACAGAGAGCCGTCCGAGTAATCGAGAAGCGTAACGGGATCCAGCAACCGAGTTATGCCGATTAAAGATCCTCAGGTTGGATCGACCCATTCCAATTCGCAGGCCCTGCAAGCCCTTACAAACAAGGATTTTTCCGGCCCTTCATTCTTCATGAAAGGCCAAACATATCCGTAGCTGGTGCCGCGGCAGGAAATCATAATTTCGTAATCTCCAATCCTGCGAACTTCACAAATATCACGACAGTGGTTTCCTTCAGGATCGCCCATGCTATATGAGTCGGCCCAGGCAGCGACCCGGTGGCCATCGCAGATCAACTGATATAATTTCTCGTAGTCTTTCGACAAGTTATACAAAGGTTTCTCAGACTGATTCATGGCTTGTCGGATTCCCTGTAATAGCCGTCACCGCATCAGTGAAGCATCGATTCCTTCGAGTCGTTTTGGTCAACCTGGATGGTTACTGGAGTACCCTTCTGAATCAGGGAGTTCAGCTGCAAGGCTGCGGCCTTGGAACCATTTCCGGAATTTACCGTTTTCCGCAACTGAGAAATCCTCAGCGCCACTTCCGGCTCAAAAAGGCCAGTGTGTGTCTCGGGTCCACCAATAAACAGATCTTCTCGTGCCCGCTTGGCGCAGAGGGTACAAATCAAACTTGGATTACCCGGTACATCCGCGTTGGCCTTTTCATAGAACCGAAGTTCCTCGTTTTCCAGAACGCAGATCCCTTCGAAAACCGTCTCAGTCATATCGCCTTCGCCGGTGATCATGCGGATATCAGCCGGATACTTCGAGTTACCCGTTCCCGGGTACAGATAGAGGCGCATGTTTACCGGGTTTCCAGACATATCAACTGAAAACAATCCGGTGAACCAGGCTTGCTCAGGTGAATTTGTGGGTAGGTTGGATGTAGTCGTCATATCTCACCTTTTGGTCTCGGCTCAGCGCCGGCAGTTGCGTATTCTGGGTCCGAGCATCTTCTTTGCTTCGGCATGATTTTTTGAGGCGGCCTGGCACAAAAATCTCATCGATGCCTGAGGGTTTTGCCCCGCCAGCATCCGCCCAAGTTTGTATGAGGCATTCGTATACCCACCACGAGCCGCCAGCTGATAGTACCGGGCTGCCCCGTTCAGATCTCGGTCACCACCGACACCTGACTCGAGCATGGCGGCATAGTCGTGCTGAGCAATGGTCAGGCCTGCTTCAGCCGCTTTTTTGTTCCACTCCCGGGCTTCACTAAAGTTAATCCGGACACCTTCCCCGCGGTAATGCATGCTGGCCAAATTATGCATGGCCGCAGCTTGTCCCTGCTCAGCTGCTTTCCGGTACATATCGTAAGCCATCGACATGTCCTTGCTGATTCCAAGGCCACGCATGTACATGATCCCCATTAAAAGCTGGGCATCCGGGTTACCTTTCTCTGCCAGCGGTTGTGCCATGGCCATCGCCTGACTGTAATTCCCGGACTTCAAGGCATTGGCCGCTGAAGCTATGTCCTCGTTCGCCATTGTGCTCTGGAGAGGCATGGCACTGATGGCCAAAGCGGCAACAAACGCTCGAATAATCACGACTGGATGCCCCGGCGTGTCGGTGGTTGCTTGGAGTCCTTATTGGGCATACACATCATGACAGTAGCGTTGAAACGACGAACCATCTTGTTGAAGTTCGGATCACGCTGCATCGCCTCGAGTGCATCCGGGTCAATTTTTCCTTTACCCGGGCGCTGTTTGGGAGCTGCGTCCGGATTCTGGATCTTGATTGGCGGAAGCCTGGAGAACGCAGGGTTGTCCGTCAGCGAGCTGTCCAAGCGTGAATCTGAGGTAACGAGATTCACATCAAAGAGAAACCGGCAGGGATCCGTACTGATGATCTGACTGCCCTGGCGCCGGCGCCGGGCCGAGGACAGGTGCAAGAAGTCCTTTGCCCGGGTCATAGCCACGAAAAGGATGCGGCGTTCTTCGTTGAGATCTTCCTCACGATCGACGTTACCGCCGGGCATCGCTTCATCATCTACGCCAACGCAGAACACAATCGGGAATTCCAGGCCTTTGGAGCCATGGATAGTCATCAACTGCACCGCGTCATCGCTTTTGCTGCGGTGTGCAGTTTCCATCAGGGCAAATCGCTCGAGAATATCGCGGGAATCCATGTCGCCGCTGATCATCCTTGAGACCTCGGCAGCCACCACATTGAGACGCTCCTCAGACTGGGCCAGCCGATCATCATCATCACGGTATTCAGCGGTGATGTAGTGCTCAATGAGGTGGTCAACAACCGCTTTCACGTCATCGCCTTTCGATTCGTAAGCGTGCTTGCGCAGCAAAGTGAGCTGATCGATCAGACTGCGCAGCTTCTCAGCATGAACTCCGCCTTTAGCTACCAACTTATCAACGGCATTAATAACTTCTCCGCCGGCATCGACCAGGGCGGCTTCAAAGGTCGATTCGGTAACCCCCAGCGAGAAATTCTTAACAAGGCGCCGATATGCGAGCTTATCCCACGGTTGCCAAGCTGCGCGAAGAAAGGCCAGCAGGTCACGAACATCTTTGCGCTCGAGCATAGCCTTGTCGTTAGCCACAACAACCGGGATGTTGTTGGCCATGAACACCTGCTCAATGGCTCGCTTTGACGCATTCTTCCGGTAGAGAATAGCTATATCGCCAAAGCCATAACCGTCCTTCCGGTACTCGAGCACCTTCTCAACGATCGCGTTGGCTTCTTCATAGTCATTGGCGTGCTGGGAGTAGTAGTCCTCATCCTTGAACTTCGCTTCAAGCGGGTCCTCACGCATCGCCTCCAGATCCTTATCGTGCGCAATGCGATCCGGCATGGTACCTGTGAGTCGGTTCGCCAAGCCTACGATATGGGGTAAGGAGCGGTAATTCTTGTTCAGGTTAACAATTGTCGAAGCCGGGAACGCAGTAAAGAACTGGTCGAAAATAGACGGCATGGAGCCGCGGAACAGATAAATAGACTGCTTCGGATCACCTACGACGTAGAGGTTTCCATGCTCGGCCGCCAGCGCCTTCAGAAAACGGAACTGAATGGCGTTGGTGTCCTGGAACTCGTCGACGAAGATGTGCTGGAAACGGTTCGCCAGGGACTTCCGGATCCAGTCGCATTCGGTCACCGCTTCAGCGCCGATCGTCAGAATGTCATCAAAATCCACAACCCGGTGGCTTTTCAGCTCGCGCTCATACAACTCCCAAAGTTTGAGGGCGCAGGAGTACAGCTGGAACTTCGGATGATTAGGCTTAAGACCACGCTCGAATTGCTCGCGGCCGTAACCCCAGTTCTTTGAAAGACTGACAACACCGCCCAGCTCTTCAACAGAAACCGAATTTTCATCCATGAAGCTCTGCACATCCTCTGGCAGTTGCGGCTGAATCCTTTTCAGCAGGGCAGAGCGGTCATCCTGGTTCAGGATGGCCCATTCACCAGTCAGTCCTCGACGCTGCATAGGCGGGCAGTCCGGGAACTCCTTCAGGACATGCTTGAGGATCTGGCTATGCATCGTGCCACAGGCGACACCTTCGGCATTCGCTCCCACCTCATCGACCAGCCGCTTTTTCATCTCTTTGGCTGCCATGTTCGTGAAGGTTACGAGGAGAATGCTATAACCCGGAACCCCTTCTGAACCAATAAGGCGAGCGGCCCGGCCGATGATCACTTTGGTCTTGCCTGATCCCGGCCCGGCAACGACGGCCAAAGGCCCGAAGGGAGCCTCTACAGCCTGTTTTTGCTCGGGGTTGAATTGAGTCACATATCACCTGTGTAAGAAGTTTATCG
>Ga0031671_1032858_pt1 | contig 14308 bp, 14 predicted proteins | sample DeeseametaMP1603_FD_61749 | JGI IMG/M metagenome (GOLD analysis project Ga0031671, IMG submission 61749) | Metatranscriptome of deep ocean microbial communities from Pacific Ocean - MP1603 (Metagenome Metatranscriptome) | ecosystem: Environmental > Aquatic > Marine > Oceanic | place: South...
ATGCCTATTTCAATTCGGAACAGACTCTTGATTCTGGCCCTTTTCCCAGTGGTTTCACTGGCCGTCATTCTATTTTTTACATTTACCTATGAAACAAGAGTTCTCGTTGATCAGCAGATGGGAACCGTTGAAAGCGGCGTAACTGAACTCAAGCGGGCCGAGCTGCAGCAGCTGATGGATATGACGTACAGCTCAATTGCGCACATTTATGAAAATGGCGGCTCGCTTGAAGAGGCAATCCCTATTCTGAAAAACCTGAAGTACGGCGAAAACGGCTATGTATTCGGGTATACAGAGACCGGCGATCGCGTCGTCCTGGGACAGTCCAATAAGGGGCTGGGAGAGAACTTCTGGGACCTGCAAGACAAGAAGGGTAATTACCTGGTACGGGAAATCGTGCGATCAGCGAAAAATGGTGATGGCTATTTTACCTACTGGTTCCCGAAGCCTGAACAGACAGAGCCTTCGCCGAAGACCTCCTATAATATTCACCTTGAGCGCTGGGATTTGGTGCTTGGTACCGGATTTTATTTTGATGACGTTGATTCGGTACTTGCCGAAATGGCAAGTGAAGGCGATCAAGCTCTGAATGAAACACAGCTTGCGTTCGTCACTATTGCAGTGATTGCTGTTATTGGCACCATTATTGTCGGGATCTTCATCAGCAGAACAATCAATTCCCCCTTGAAGAAGATTTCCAATTCCGTAGCCGGCTTATCTAAGGGTGATGCAGACCTAACCGCTCGGATTGAAGTTAATGACAAATACGAACTTGGTGCACTCGCTGACCATTTCAACAAGTTCCTGGAGCTGCTCGAAAGCTTGATTGCTGATGTGAAGAATAATGCAGAGCGGACCCGTGATAACGCTGAATCGATTTCCTCGCATTCGAGCACTATGGGATCACTCGTGCACGATCAGGATGCCGAGACTGACCAGGTGGCCACGGCGGTAACTGAAATGACCTCGGCCGCCAATGAAATCTCCTCCAATGCCGCTGCCGCGGCAAATGCAGCAACTGACGCTGATAAAGAGGCGGTCACGTCGAAACAGATTGTTGCTGATGCGGCTTCAGAAATGAACGCTCTGGCGAACGACATTGCATCGGCTGCCCATGAAGTCGAAGAGTTGGGAGAGGGTGTTGGCAACATCAATACGGTTGTAGAGGTTATCAACGGCGTGGCTGAGCAAACAAACTTGCTCGCGCTCAACGCAGCGATCGAAGCGGCCCGGGCAGGGGAGCATGGTCGCGGCTTTGCAGTCGTCGCTGATGAAGTGCGAGGTCTGGCCCAGAAGACGCAGAAGAGCACTGAAGAGATCGCAGACATGATTGCCAAGCTCGACACGAAAGCGAAAGCGGCTGTGGAATCAATCCGGAAGTCGAACGAGCGGAGCGGCAAGGCCCTGTCCAAGAATACTGAGGTAGTGGATGCCATTGATCGGATCGTCGCTGCGGTCGGAGAAATCACTCAGATGAACGAGCAGATTGCGTCGGCGTCAGAGGAACAGTCCAGCGTCTGTGAGGATATTACCGAACGACTGGTCACTATATCTGACAAGTCCAAAGAAACGAGCGAGAAAGGACGTGAGACGTCCGTTTCCGCTGATACACTGCTTTCTAACTCAAACAACCTTTCTGACTTGGTAGGGCGGTTCCGAACATCTTGAGGTTCAGAGCGGGCCTGCATTGCGGGCCCTACCAACTCCTTGAGAAATGCTTCTGTTGACTGTGGACCGCAATTCTTCAGGCCTACCTCAGTCTTTTTCGTAGAGAAAACTCTCTCATTGGGCCCGCAGTCGTGCCTTTATGGCCAGTGACAGCTTCCGGAGAAGCACCAAGTCCCCAATTATCAGGCCAAACAAAAAGACAAAGTGCTCCGTATGTTTGGCAATCCAGCCGACATCAAAGGCCCCATCATCCAGCGAAGAAATCATCGCGACTGAAATAACCGTTATCCACAAAACAAACCCTGTGAGCGCCGAAAGCTCAACAAGGTATTGGTTTGTGATCTGCCTGGCTGGCAATCGGGTGGATTCGGTTTTCATGGCCATTGTCGACGTAGGTATATTCTGCGAACTATAACCTCAGGCCTTGTTAAAGGCTATAAGTTGTTTTCACTACTGCCGAAAGCTCAAACTTGACTGGATGGCTATATTAACTTATCATTTCTCTCGACGGTTAGGACACAACAGGAGAAATGTATGACCGATATGAAGACTGAAGCACGCAGTAAAGCACTGGCCGCAGCCCTGGGTCAGATCGAGAAGCAATACGGCAAAGGCGCCGTTATGAAGATGGGTGATCAACCCCGTGTAATGATGCCTTCCGTTTCCACTGGATCCCTCGGCCTCGATATCGCACTGGGTATTGGCGGGCTGCCTTATGGCCGCATCTGTGAGATCTATGGCCCGGAAAGTTCAGGGAAATCAACAACTTGCCTTCAAATTGTAGCAGAAGCGCAGAAAGATGGTAAGACCTGTGCTTTCATTGATGCCGAGCACGCTCTTGATCCTATTTATGCAGAAAAGCTGGGCGTGAACGTCGACGACCTCCTGCTGTCCCAGCCGGATACCGGTGAGCAAGCACTGGAAATCGCAGATATGCTGACCCGTTCCGGCGCCGTCGATGTCATCGTCGTGGATTCCGTTGCCGCCCTGGTTCCCAAAGCAGAAATTGAAGGCGAAATGGGGGACAGTCATGTCGGCCTTCAGGCTCGTCTGATGTCGCAGGCTCTGCGAAAGCTCACTGGCAATGTAAAACACTCCAACTGCCTGTTGCTGTTCGTGAACCAAATACGAATGCGAATCGGTGTTATGTTCGGATCGCCAGAAACCACGACGGGTGGTAACGCCTTGAAATTCTACAGTTCCGTGCGTCTGGATATTCGCCGGATCGGTGGAGTGAAAGAGGGTGACGACGTTGTGGGTAACGAGACTCGCGTCAAGGTGGTTAAGAACAAGGTGTCGCCGCCGTTCAAGCAAGCTGAGTTCCAGATCCTGTATGGCAAGGGCATCAACCGCAACGGTGAAATCCTCGACCTGAGCGTTAAGGTCGGCCTGGTTGAAAAGTCCGGGGCGTGGTACGCCTACAATGGTGACAAGATCGGGCAGGGCAAAGCTAACGCCTGCGCCTATCTGGCAGAGAACCCCGAGGTTGCAAAAGAGCTTGAGGCTCAGATCCGGGACCGTTTGCTGCCAAAGATGGATAAGGTTGAGAAAGAGCCCGAATTTGAGCTCCAGCAGGAAGAAGAGGTAGCTTAAGCGCTGCCTGCAGGGGTGGGCGTCTATCCCTGACTAGCCACTCCTTCTTATCAATCTCAAGATCCTCAGGCCCGAAGACAGACTTCGGGCCATTTTTTTCGTGGTTCTAGTTTAGTGCTGACTTTAGCCCAGCGCTCCTCACTCAATGTGTTTCCCAAAACCACAATTCACCACCCGAATAATCGTTAATCACCTCAGCTCTAACCATTGCATCTCTGCCGCTGAACGAATAACTCCCGCCTCCGTTGATGCGAAAGCCCTTGGCTTTAACCACTGTTCGCTCTGCGTGGATAAGGGCTCTCTTCTCTGGGTCCTGGATGGTTCGCAAATCAATCGCCGGCACGCTGACGTACATCTCACCCGATTTGAATACGGGTGAAGCTGATCCCAACATCGTATAGCAAGCCTCGCCTCCAGGATGCCACTTAACATAGGAGTCACGATCAGCAAACCGGGATGCAGACCACCTTTTGCTAAATGTCACGTTCTTTTGAGTGAAGCCAAAGTAAACTTTTCCGGGTGGTGAGGAGGGTGGAGTGCAAACATCTGCTCCAAGCCTATTGTTCCCGGCAATAACCATTGGTTTCCTATTGCTCCATTTTTGTTTGCCTTCCGGTCTAAATTTTACTTGATATCTACCCGGATCAAGCCTGGGGAAGCGAAGTGTTACATGCGAATCGAACCTTATGTGAGAATCGGTTGCGTCTGCTTTCCCACCCGAAGCGCAAGCAAACTGCACTGGGGCAAACTCATCTCCCTCATAGAAGACCTTAAACTCTCCGCATCGGTTTTCATGGAAAAATTCACCGCGGACCTGAATAGAGGCAATCCGTCCATGCATATAGTTATGGAAGTCACCCAGGGTAGAGACCTGCAGCAAGTGCCTCACGCGAGAGATGAAGTAATTGGTCGTGGGTATGTCAAAAAATCTTTGAACCTGGCAATGACGGCGCCTGTATCACCGTCTGTAGCCACCATGGATAAGCGATGTGGCTCACCATTCGGCTCTGAAGGGCCTAGCCTATCAACAATTGAATTGATTACCGAAGCAGGTACTGTGAAGTTGCTTCGAAATTCGTTTGATGTGTGATTTAAGGTGGTGCTATAGACAGGTCGAACAGAACGATCTTCTATCCAATCCTTTGTGAATAACTCAATTTTTACTGGTATATCCGATACGAATTGGCCGTCTACGGTTACGTTGGTATCACGTCCTATCGGCAAGGAAGTAGGGGAGGCTCCAGTAACGTTAAATGGAGGCTCTACCTCGAACATGATGTAAGACGTAGGACTAGCGGTTACGGGTGCTATTGATGCAGAGACCTCGATGGCACTGATTAAACGATAGCGGGATTACTGGTCAATCAGGAGGCGCGTCATAATGTTTGGCGGTACTTATGAAAAAGTTCACCGGCATGTGCTTGTGGGTAAGGGATCTGTTCACAATGGCGTCGATATGAATCCTTCGATATGCCTGGGCCTGTATCTGGATGGAAGTCGAAAAGCACCGCCTGTCATCGAGATGTTCTACCTCACCAACCGGTATGGCCGGCAGGCTGGGATGCACTTCGACAATCTGGTACCTCAGATCCTTCCGAAGCGGCGACTTCCCTCGAACCCAATTGGCAGAAAGCTATATTCGGCGGGTATGGCTCCTGGTCTGGACAAGAAGCAGGGAAGACAGGGAGTTGCGGTTTTCGATGGTTACGTGTCCGGCCGAGTTGAATCGATGGTCCAAGGGGCGAAATCAACAGCGACTCGGATTCCCGTAAATACGTACTCCACCTGGATCCAAACAACCGCTCAGGTCGACGACCTGACTCCCGGCGGATCTTTGATGCCAGAAAAGAAGCAGGAAGGAGTAGGGGATACAGCCAATGATGCTGCAGGAATACTGCCAGCCCAACCGTTTGGAACGATTAAGGGCATCTTAGACTTTATAGAAAGCGGCCCAACATTATCTTCCGCCACCGCAAAACTTACTGCAGATCTTGCTGTTCAACTTCGTCATATATGGGTCCAGGCCAAGGTAGAGCAAAACCCGGTTGCGGGTGAATTTCTTAATTACATCAAAGCTCAAACTGAGCTACTGGCAAGTCACATTGCGCACCCTGAGGATGTAATCAATCTCGGTCAGGAAATACAGTCACTGGTTGATCAGGTCGAGTACTTATCATTCTCGCTTGAAGATGTGCGCGTTTTAACGGTCGACATTGAGAAACCCCCAGAAAAGTACCTGACCAAAAACCCGTATAACTTTGATCATGACTTCAGAGTTTTCGGTCAACTATGGGGTTGGTCTGAAGATGGCAGGGTTACTCATCTCATGCACCTTGACCAACAAGCCCTGAAAGACTTTGGGTTCGGAAAAGCACCTGAGGAGTACCGAAAATACCAGGCGCTCATGCCGACTAACGTACGTGAGTATCAACTGAAAGGTGAGATCTCCCCGCGTATGCATTCAGCACCAACTTCGCACGATGGGCCAGCAGGGCCTTAAACCGCAGTTAATCAACTGCTTTGAAATTTCCACAATAAGTGCTGAATTTGTCGTCCGTGGGGCACAGCCCTAATAAGTCATATAATCTAAATTGTATGACTCGGCATGAGTGCAGGCCAGAAGCCAATAGTGAAGTGCTTCACCGTTAACCAAGCTCGCCTGCCAACCTCTGATAGAGATCAGGAGTCGGGAGTTCTTCTTTGAAAAACTCGATCGGTATTGTGGTGTTTCTGGTGATGGGGCGCCGTAACCGGTAATGAGTCAGTCTTAACCACTCATAGTAACGCCGGGCTGCCAGGCAACGACGGTAGGCGTTGTTGAAGCTAGCCTCGGTCATGGTGTCAGTGGCACTGGAGAAGAAGATCTCATTGTGCCGGGGTTCATCTTCGATAGCCTGGGTCATTCGAAGCAGGAAAATCCGTTCCTCACCACCCCATGAAACACCCCAATTGATGCGAGTTCCCACCAATCCTGTATCGAACTCCATATCACGCTTTGGTTTCGAGCCGGGTCTTTCAAAACCCTCCTGGCTAAGTTTTAGAACAACAGTCCGCCAGGCGTCGAAAAGCGAGCTTTCAAGCGGTGTGTGTACGTCTCCATGGTAACGATCGACACTTGAATGCTTTCGGGCAATCCTGACCCGCCAGCCGTTCCCTCTGGTATCAAGCGAGACGTTGGTGGGCACATAAAGCATGCCCTCACTGGTTTCTTTTGGTCTGAAGGAAATCCAGATGCCGTTTATGTTTACCATTGGCTGCGGCAAACTCAGATCAAGCGACAAAAGCTTGTTCGCGTCCGGCGTGGGCATGCCGTAATCGAAAAACGGAGGCTCTTCTCCCCTCGCCTGAGATTTCCGAACAATGGCCAGATAAAGGTGCTCGAGGGGAACTTCTGCTGCTGTATGCTGAGGTTCAAAATCTCCCGGGATATCCGCCAGCGATAAACCATCAGGCACAGACTCTCGCTTTGCCGCACAGTCGAGAATAAATGACCGGAGGCGAATGCCGTCAGCGACGGCCGTATCAACCCATTGCTGAGTCATGGCCTCATGATTTGTCGACGCGACCTGAACGTGCCTTTTGCTATTCACAGCGGGAAGAGCCGCAACAAGGCGAATACGCCACAATACCTTTCCAGATTTGCGCGTGGTCGGTGAAAACTGAAAGCTTAAGCCCTCTATCCCGGTCCATATCGGAAACAGGGGCCGGCTTGTACGCACGCGCTCGCCCTTAGCCTTATAAACAGCCTGAACCAGGGTGCCAACAGTGATGGGCTGTGGCGGATTCTTCTTCCAAAACTCATCTGGGATCCGAGTGAATTTGCTTACCGGCTCTTCCAGCTCATGCCCCCTCACCTGCTCCAAATGGGATCGGTATTCGAGCATAGCGACACCATGTCGCACCGCCTCTGAAATCAGATCTTCGGTAACCTTGTACTGAGTCCATTCGGCAAGATGCTGGCGGTCATAGCCACCCTGCCCGTCTTTCTGTTTGACGATTACGGCAAATGACCAAGTTGGTACCGACCCCCTCTTTTCGCGCTTATATGCCTGAACACTCACTCCCGAATGGCCAGTCTTGATAAGAATGCCGGTCTCCTTCTGTTTCCGAGAAGGCGCGTCGTGTGCGGTATACAGATAGATGAGCCTTAACAAAGCGGCCTTAAGGCTTGCGTGCTCAGATTTAGCAAACCGACTGTCCCGAACAGACTCCTTTGCGATGCCCGAGGAATGCGGCACCCTTAGCCGCCATTCGCCAGGGCCTCTTGTAAGCCCTGTTGGTAGGTAAAGCTGGGTTTCGGAAATGACTTTAGGCCGGAAGCTGATCTTATGGCCGCGGTAATTGACGGGCTCATGAGGCTCCTTCAGAGACAGGGAGCTAAGGTAGGCGCCCCGCCCCTTGAGGTTCAGGTCACTATAATCGTCCCGCATGGTTGGATCAGGAGGCCTCAACCGTCAGGCGTCGAGCCCAATAATCTACCTCCGCAGGGTTTGAGGTTTCCTGCATCCTCATCTTCATTGCCGGCCAGTAGCCAAACTCCGCCAGCAGGTTGACCACTTTAGGCTCATTGGTGATTTGGAACAAAGAGTCGCAGTATGCGGAGGTCGCGAAAAACAGCCGTGCCAGGACATAGCTGTAATTGGTGAGGAATCCCTGCAAGATTCGAACACTCGCATCGTTGAGATCGGGGTATTCATGGACAATATCGATGATGCTCTCAGCCATGTCCTCGTAAGCCTGTGGCTCATACATGCTCCTCAGGAACATGTCATGGAGGCTGATGCCGATCTTCATGTCACCGGTGTCTTGCCCAACTGCGAGAAAGTTGTTGGCGTCCCAGAGTGTCAGCATCTCGAGGCTGGGGCGCCCCGGGTGTTCCGCAACGTAGCTCTGAAACCGCTTGATAGACTCGACCAGGATTTCTTCGGGCGGCTGCTTAAGAAAGCCGATTTCCCCATGGCCACCCCCATAGATTTGCTGGAATATCCGAACGACCTTCAAGAACCGGATTTGGAGCAGGTCATCCATCAACTCGTAATTCTTTCCCACCAGGTCCAGCATCGGGGTAATGCTCGCTCCCTCAAGCCTCTCTTGATCAATGAGCATGAAAGCCTCAGCGCCAAAGAGAACATCTGAGAGGTGATTGCTGCAGATCTGCTCGCAACACATTTCCTCTCTCATGGGGGTGAATTGGTCTTTCTCATTCAGAAGGGATTCAACGTAGGGCAAGTTTTCCAGCACCAGAACGGCCGATGACTGCGGATCTGTGAATCCAAAGTGGCGGGCGCCGCAGTCGTGATTCGGGCACGAGCAGAACAGGAATGGGTTCAAGAACCTGGCCAACCACAAGCTTGCCACCGGATGGCCATACCGGTGCAAGGCGTAATAGACGCCAGCCCTCTCCAAAAGCTTTTGCCTCTGGGTCAGCCCTTTATGTGTTTCGAGTGGCTGCTCAACCAGAGCTTCATGGGCCATGCCCAGAATGAACTGACGACGACCGGGATCGACCTTAGCCACTTGACTATCGATGAACGACATTTGCAGCTTCTTGTTTCCACCTGTCATCTCCGGAAACTCAATGAAAAAACCGGTATTGATGAATCCGATGGTCTCCGGCTCCACATAGTCCACCAGATCCTCAAGGCTCCGAGGAACGCAATTTATGGTGTTGCGCGTAACGGTTTTCGCGGTATCAAGATCAAGATCGACATGATCCGCCAGTGCATACTGGAGGCGGGAGGCCAATGTCGACAGTTCTTCCTGGTTGATCGCTGGTTCCAGCTCATATTCTGTAATGAGCCCTTCGCTATCAACAAGCGAGTCGGAGTCGCCGACATTGAGCAATGCGTCCAGAGTCTCCGAGGCTGACTCAAAGGTAAGTCCCTCGACCTGATCCTGGAGTCGCTGCACCATTTCAAGGTATGGCTCCTGGGGATAGATCGGGGCCATGTCGACGATGGAAATCATGTTAGTGCGCATTCAAGCTCCATAACTATTTTCAGCGGGGTCAGGATCAATCCATTCGAGATTGCACGACTCGCATATCTTGATGAATAGGTCTCTTTCTTCGCCCTCGTTTTCCATGAATGGCCAGACGTTCCCGTAGCCGGTTCCGCGAGCAGAAATCATGACCTGGTATTCACCCTCTCTTCGAATCTCACAGATGTCACGGAGAGGCGTATCATCTGAATCGATACGGTTAAATGAATTTGCCCAACCCGCCATCCTGAAACCGCGGCAGATTAGCTCATAAAGCTTCGAGTAGTCCCGGGAAAGGTGGTAGGGACTTAACTGCTCAGTAACTGCTGAACTCATCTGACACCTCTACGCTCACTGCTTAGTATCATTTGTGTCATCCAGAATAATGGCAATTGTTACCGCGACCATCGCAACCGGAGCAAGAACCCAAAAGCTGGCAGCAACGAACCGGTCCTTTTCAGTTTCACTGGGATTACCGTTCTGAGAGACCTATCCAAACCTGATCATCAGGTTTGATGCTCACTTCTACATTCAACGATGCTGGTTGCCCAAGCTGCCTAAGCGGCCTGGGCAGAGCCGTCATCTCCAGTAGCGTAAATTCCGGCTGAACGAGCCGTATTGTAATGCTCAAGATTCTTGCTGGCGTTGTAGTCTCGGCACTCTCGATGGCCGCAGGACTGACAGTGGTAGACCCGATCCGCCAACGCCAGATCCGTTTTATGGTTTCCGCAGGCAGAGCAACGTTTGCTGGATGGATACCATCGATCTGCTACGGTAAGAACGCCACCTCGCCATTCCATCTTGTAGGTCATCTGTCGGCGGAACTCGAACAGGCCGATGTCGGCAATGTGCCGGGCCAGCTTCCCATTCGCCATCATGCCTTTGACGTTCAGATCCTCGATAACAACTTCTGCAAATTTGCTGGTCAGATAGTGGGTAAGCTGATGCAGCGTGTTGGCACGAATGTCGGCAATTCGTTTGTGGAGTCTGGCAATGCGGGTCTTCAGTTTTCGATAGCCGGCACTGCCTTTGACCTTTTTCACCAGTCGCCGTTGATACCGGGCCAGCTTCCGTAGCGCTTGTTGCAGTGGCTTTGGGGATTTCCATTCCCGAACATCTCCCTGAGAGATCGTGGCTAGCGCCTTGATACCGAGATCCACACCACACCGTGCTTGGCTTTTGCTTGGGAGTGAGCAGACCTCAACCTTCATGGAGAAGGACACAAACCATTTATCAGCCTGGCGGCTGATCGTCATGCTGTTGATGTGACCACCGTATTTGACCGGCTCCGCCATGCGAACCCATCCCAGGTTCGGCACCTTGACCCGGCAACCTTCAACCTTCACCTGGTCTCCGCCAATGTAGAATGAATCTACAGCCTTGCCTTTCTTCTTGAAGCGCGGGCGGCGCTTCTTCAGGTGTTTGGGCTTCGAGGATTTAAGATCCTTCATCCAGTCGGAGAAGGCTCGCTGGAGCGAAATGAATGGCTGCTGGCTGGCGTACTTGGTCACTTCGTACACCCATGGAAACTCGGATTTCTTCAGGGCATTGAATTGGCGCTTGAGCGCCATGCCCGAAGGGCGGTCCCCGCTTCCATCTTTGTGTATGGCGTATTGCCGATCCCATTCGGCCAACGCCCAGTTCCAGGTGAATCGCGAGATCCCGCTGGCTTTAGCGAAGTAGGTGCGCTGCTTGTTGTTGGGCAGCAGTTGGGTCTTGAAGGCAACATCCACACCCTAATAATACTGATTATATATACAGTATCAAGCGGTAAGTTTGCGATTCTTGTGGGACCGCTTTCCGTACAGTCGTGCAGAGAATACCGTCATCAGCGTCAGCACGTCCTGACAAAGCTCCTGTTCAAACGGAATCTCCTTCTCATCGTCCAGAACCACCACATCCGTTCCGGCCCAGCGGCAGACCTGAAAGATCAGTTCGTGTCCGAACCTTACCAGCCGGTCGGTGTGCGTGAGGTACAACGTGGATACTTCGTGATTTAACAATGTAGCAATGAGCCTTCTCAGGCCCGGTTTTTTACAATTCAGCCCAGAACCTAAGTCCTCAATGACTCGATCTGAAACGCCTGCCAGTCGATTAGCCTGTGTCAATAAATCGCTCTTTTGATCATGAGAGGAAACGCGAGCATAGCCGACACTGTACCGCTGATCGTTCAAACCCATTAGCTTGCGCAATTGCCCCGTTGTGAATCGGCGATGTCCGCCAGCCGTTCTGAAAGCCTCACTGATTTTCCCGACCCGACACCATCGCCGGATTGTGACCACTGACACACCTAAGCCTGAAGCAAACTGACCGATGGAAAGTGGTGCATGGCTGATCTTCTTCATGGCAAAACCTCCAAATGATCAGGTTTAGCCAATTTTCTGAGACCTAGCTAGAAACCCTCGATCATAAGCCGGAGTCCATCAACGAAACTGTCCCATAGAGAGGCTCCGATTAGAGTAGAAGCCATAAAGACCGCAACAAGAAAAACGATCATCGAAGATGCGGACGTTTTCATGGTCAAAGATCTCCTTTGAGTGCGGAGAATGCGCGAGCTGAGTATATCGGGCTGTGTTTCTCTAGCAGCAAAGCTTCCTGTATTGCCTGGCGTTCAGGGTTCACGATCACGTTTGCATAGATACTCTGGCGAACATCGTTGTAGGTTGACTCAGCTAGGTCATGGTTAATTGCACAAGAAGGAACCACAAAACCGTCGTAGTTCTCGTCCAGCAAGTACCGGTCACCGGTAATCTGGGTTTGTGTCGGATAAGGGTATTGATGCCACCCGCTGGGTAGCTCATCAGGTCTGAGGTGAATCAATCGCAGTGGCGGTGTCTGAAACACCCCCATGACGTTCACGGTGTTCGCCACTACAGGGTCAGGTAGGTAGTTTCTCAGCTCCAGCATGGCGTTTTGCACGTTGCTGCTGAAATACAATGCCGGCGTGCCGGGACTGTTCCATCGGCCACCTTCGCGAAAGCTGCGTGTTTTCCGGTAATCAGCGAGTTTGTCCACGTAGTCCTTGTGCCCGGCTTTGAATAGGATCAAGAGTAATCTCCGAACTTGAGATCCTGGATGTATCCCTCCAGCACACGGCGCCCGGACAAGGTACCCATCAAGCTCCTGGGGGTGACTCCGTTGAGGGCCGGTACCGGCGTTTCAAGCCAACGGGTCATGGCCTCTGAGTTGCCAGAGAAAAGGCCGTAAAAAGCGTCCTTCCATACCAGGGTCAGGCTATCCAGCTCTTCCGTTTGTGTTCGGGACAGAGCCGGCCGCCGGTATAGCTTCGAAAGATTCGTCGGATTGATCTCAAGAGAGGCTGCAACCACGTCTTTTGGGATTGTCGCTGATATGTATTTCAGGGTCTCACCAGAAGCGGGCTTCTTGGAGATCAGCATCGCTGTCATCAAGCGGGAAATTGGCTGTTTCACTTCCCGGCTTACCCGCAATCTCAACAGGTCATCAATGTTGTCGATCACGAATGTTTCGTTGCGCTTCTCGCCGGAGAAACTGATTTTGATGACATCCTCGCCCATTGCCCTGATATCGGCTTCGGTGGCCATGACTTACCTCGTAGCTCGTACCTAATACGATACTATCCTAGTACAAATAACTCGCTCTGCCTATGGTGATGGCGGGAAAATGCAGCCTGATTTTCCTTAAGCCACTCTTATAAATAATTATATGACATTTGATAACGCATTAATATTGTGAAACAATAATCTCAGGTTAGGATGAATCAGGAATGATCAATGCAGCTGTCACTATTCAATGCAGTAAAGACCGTCTACAGCAAAGCGGAAGGCCCTGTCGATAATGCCAGCCTTTATCGCCGAGTTGCCCGGGAAGCCGGGATTCCCCTCGCTGCATTGAATGAGCGTAAGCCGATTGGCGCTGACGGCACCCCCAGAAGCACGCTCAAGCGTGAAATCCGGTGGCATCAACAAACCCTGAAGGCGGCAGGTCTGCTCGAACGCACTGAAACCCGCGGCGAATGGGTTCTGACCGGCAAGGGTAAGACCAAGCTTCGCAAGGTCCAGCCCAAGGCGTCCGTGGTGGCATTCTCCACAAAGCTTGGCGCCGCCCTCTGGTCCTTGAGCAGCGATGTGTTTGAGTCCATAGACACTCCAATCACACTCTGCCTGACCTCACCGCCCTACCCGCTCCGGGAATCCCGGGCTTACGGTAACCCCTCGTTGAACGAATACATCGACTTCATTGTTGAGAGCATTCGCCCTATCGCGAGAAACCTGGTGGCCGGCGGCAGCATCTGTCTGAACGTTTCCAATGACATTTTTGAGCCAGGCTGCCCTGCCCGATCGCTATACCGGGAAAAGATGGTGATCGCGCTGGCGGAAGAGCTCGGTCTCTGGAAAATTGACGAATTGATCTGGGAGAACCCCTGCAAGCCCCCCGGGCCTTTGCAGTGGGCCAGTAAAACCCGCCAGCAGTTGAATGTCGCCTGGGAGCCAATTTACTGGTTTAGCAATGATCCTTCTCAGCTCATTTCCGATAACCGCCGGGTTTTGGAGCCGCACTCTGAGCGTCACCTGTCACTGATTCGTGCTGGCGGTACCAAAGAGGCCAGATCTTTTTCTGATGGCGCGTACAGACGCCCGGCCGGCGCCTTCTCAAATGAAACACCGGGAAGAATCCCGAGGAACGTTCTTCGGTTTCCGCACAACTGTCGCTCGCAGTCGGCCTACAAGAAGGCGGCGAAGGCAGCCGGATTACCAGCTCATGGAGCCCCTTACCCACTGCGTTTAGCGGAATTTCTGATTCGGCTGATGTCGCGGGAGGGAGACCTGGTGGTGGATCCGTTTGGCGGAAGCCTGACCACGGCGGTTGGGGCTGAGAACACCAACCGTAAATGGCTGATTACAGAATGTATGCATGAGTATGTTCACGGTGGCTCATACCGGTTTGCGGGTAATGATTCTCTAGTTGTTAACCCTGAGTTCTTGGCCTGCGCGGCTTAACAGGAGTATTGCAGTGGAAATATGGGGTAGTGCGTCAGAACACACACGCTTCATGGTCAAGGCACCAAGCAAGAGCCGCCAGCGATGCG